>Ga0315899_10000264_pt1 | contig 64945 bp, 108 predicted proteins | sample LakEriMetagenome_2_FD_203518 | JGI IMG/M metagenome (GOLD analysis project Ga0315899, IMG submission 203518) | Freshwater fungal communities from buoy surface, Lake Erie, Ohio, United States - Buoy 4 MA112 | ecosystem: Environmental > Aquatic > Freshwater > Lake | place: USA: Lake Erie, Ohio... | reverse complement strand
TTAGATACGTAGATACCGTTCTGAGCTGCGTTTGTCTGAGCCCTAACAAGAACTCGGTCTCCGCTATTGATGGTTACGCCATCAACAGCTGCAACTCCGGAACCTAGGTTAACGTTTCCAGTTGTTGCTGCCTTTACAGAAGCGTGGACGTGTAGACCTTCAGCTACTGAATCAACGTAGCCCTTGGTTGCGGCATCGCTTGCATCAACAGGAGTTCCTAAGTTGGTAATTTTGTAGGTGCCAGCGCTTAGGTCAGCGCTAAGAGCAGAACCAGAGCCCAGTGTTTTGTTGGTTAGGGTCTGAGTGTCAGTGGTTCCTACTACGTTTCCAGTAACTCCGTGAACGCTGCTGGTGTCATCTGCGTGGTCACCAATTTCGGTGTCAACGTAATTCTTAGTAGCTGCGTCTTGTGCGCTTGTTGGGTCAGCAAGATCAACAATCTTGTTCTGGTCTGCGTCTACGTTTGCACTTAGTACAGTTCCTGAACCTAGAGTCTTGTTGGTCAGTGTCTGAGAGTCAGTGTCACCAACAACGTCTCCAACGACGCCGTGAACGCCAGAAGATAGGTTGTTGTGAGTTGTTACTGCACTAGATGCTGCATCGTCTGCGTAAAGGCGAGTAGCAATTGTATCTGTGTCAACAACAATCTCGCCGGCACTAATCTCAAGGCCAGATCCTAGATCGGCTGAAATTACTCCGGTAGCGCTGTCGTAGTCAATACCGTCTCCAGCAGAGATAGCATTGCGAGCACGAGTGTCGGTGAAGTACTTGTTAGTGGTACCTTCATCTAGGTCATCAGTGGTTGAGTCACCAACGCCGTTTTCTGCTGTAATGGTAAGACCAGTTCCATCACCTGTAATTGTGATGTTGGTCTTTGTCGCGCCTGTTAGAAGAGCAGCTGCATCGGTCTTGGCGCGTGCAGTAGTGTAATAAAGATTACTGGAGCCCTCCTCGATGTCGTCTGTGTCTAGTAGGTCGATAGCAGCATTAATTGCTTCTGTAACGTTGCCACCGGCCGCTAGTGATACCCATGTGGTGCTGTCCCAGATAGTTAGTTGCTTGGTGTCAGTATCAAAGTAGATCTGACCTGGTACCGGGTTAGCTGGGGCGATGGATAGGTTTTGAATCTTTGCATTTAAAAGCTCATTCTTATTAAGATTGAGCCCAGTTAGAAATTGACGAGCCATTGTTATTGTTCTTCTTTCTTATGAGAGATGAGCTTTTCCAGAGATTGCTGCTGAAAAAGTAATAATTAGTGTTACTTGATTGGTGTGACTGACTGTGCCTTCTACCATTGAGCCAGCGCTATCGTAAACGGTGACGTTAGGAAAGAAGTTTAGGTTGTGGTTTACTGTCCACGCAGCTGATACAGCCCCTTGGTTGTGTACGTATGAAACTAGATCCACTACTTCGCTAGTCTGAACACCGGAGAGTCCTGATGCTCCCTGCGGTCCAGGAGCGGTAACTACTATCTGTCTAGCGTTTCTACCTGAAGTAACGTTGCTTGATGAGTCGCTTGGCATTATCTAGTCACCTCTGCTCGAACTACAAAATTTCCACGTAAAATCTTGTATACGTAAAGACTGCTAGTTGGGGCAACTAACTCTAGGTCGTACAAATACTTACCTTCTGGTATAGTTGCCATGACCTCATCCGTAACGTATATATTGATATGACCGTTAGTCTGACCCAAAGATATTCCACCGTTTTCAGTAGTAATTGAAAGAATTACTGTGGAGTTATCAGAGATCGATCTAACTTTCATTCTGGCTGTATAACCCGCCAAAAGAATCGGTTTTTTTGCAGGATCTCTCCATAAAACAGTGCGTGACAAGGTGGAGCCTTGATCAGCCACGATATTATAAAGACCGGCAGGAGCGCTCATTTGATTGACTCTTTCGGCAAAGGTACAGTCTCTATTATTTTACATCATCTGAGCTTTGCCAATAAGGGCGGTATACTTTCAATATGAGTGAGACTTTAATTGACCTGTCTACCTTAGATTCTGACCTAGAAGATGCAAGTAGGTTTGCCCACTACGCGGAAAAAGTATCGGTCACTGAAGGCTATGTTTTAGGGACTCCAGTTCTTGCCGTATGCGGAAAACTTTTTATCCCGTCCAGAGACCCTAAAAAGTTTCCACTTTGCCCGATTTGCAAAAAAATTTCTGAAGCACTATTCTTTTCAGAAGAGTAAAAATCACTCGTTAATTTTTGTTCTATACTGGATACTCAACCAGTCCTGACGTTTGCTTTTAGCAATAAAAAACGTCAGGATTTTCCGTCTCTAATTTGAAAGGTACCTAAAAATGGTAACTGTGTATACCCTCCCTTCTTGCGTTCAATGCGAGAGCACAAAGAAGTACCTATCAAAATTAGAAGTAGACTTTAGAACTGTCGACCTTAGCGAAGACGAAATTGCAATGGATCTTGTTAAGAGCCTTGGGTACCAGGCAGCCCCTGTAGTTGTATCCGGAGAGAGCCACTGGAGCGGATTCCGCCCAGATAAGCTAGACGCCTTAACTAACTGAGGCACCGTGTTTGACATCGTTTATTTTTCGAACGTGTCTGAAAACACTAAAAGATTTGTAGAAAAACTTGGAATAAACTCCATAAGAGTTCCAATCAAGTGGGATGACAAAAAACCTTTAGTAGTAACCAGAGACTTTGTTTTAGTTGTTCCCTCTTACGGAGGGGGAGCTGAAGGCAAGACTGTTCCTCGACCTGTAGTTAAATTTCTCAACATTGAGGAAAATAGGAAGTTTCTTAAGGGTATTGTAGGAACCGGCAACACAAACTTTGGTGCTCACTACTGCGGAGCAGCGGAGACTGTTGCAGCAAAGACAGGTGCGCCTTTGCTGTATCGTGTAGAAATAACTGGCACACCAGATGATGTAATAGAAGTTATAGAGAGGCTAGAGCTACTGTGGACAACAAATACAGCTACCACGAATTAAATGCAATGATCAACCTGTGGGATGCTGACGGTAAACTTCAGCTCCACAAAGACAAAGAAGCAGCTCGTGCTTACTTTCTAGACCACGTAAATCAGAACACTGTATTCTTCCACTCTTTAGAAGAAAAACTTGACTACCTAGTTGAGAACGAGTACTACGAAAAAGAAGTTTTAGATCAGTACGATCCCGAGTTTGTCAAAGAAGCCTTCAAATACGCTTACTCCTTTAGATACCGCTTTGATGCATTTATGGGTGCCTACAAGTTCTACACTTCATACGCTCTCAAAACTTTTGACGGTGATCGTTATCTAGAGCGCTTTGAAGACCGCGTGGTGATGAACGCTCTTACCCTAGGCACTGGCAATAAAGAGATGGTTATGTCTCTTATTGAAGAGATTATCTCCGGTAGATTCCAGCCAGCTACTCCAACGTTTCTAAATGCCGGAAAGAAGCAGCGCGGCGAATTTGTTTCCTGTTTCCTACTTCGCATCGAAGACAACATGGAGTCAATCTCCCGAGCTATTAACTCATCACTTCAGCTTTCAAAGCGCGGTGGCGGTGTTGCTCTAAATCTCAGCAATATTCGTGAACTTGGTGCTCCTATTAAGAAAATTGAAAATCAGTCTTCAGGAATCATCCCTGTTATGAAGATGCTAGAAGACGCGTTTAGCTACGCCAATCAGCTAGGTGCTCGCCAGGGTGCCGGAGCTGTTTACCTAAACGCCCACCACCCAGACATCCTGAGATTCCTGGACACCAAGCGTGAGAACGCTGACGAGAAGATTCGTATTAAGACTTTGTCAATTGGTGTAGTTATTCCTAACGTGACTCTTGACCTTGCTAAATCAGGTGATGATATGTACCTCTTTAGCCCATACGACGTCGAGAAGGTTTACGGCATTCCATTTGGAGACATCTCTGTCACAGAGAAGTACAACGAAATGGTTGATGACCCGAGAATTAAGAAGTCCAAGATCAAGGCTCGTGAACTATTCGAGCGCATCGCTGAGCTTCAGTTCGAGTCTGGCTACCCGTACATCATGTACGAGGACAATGTAAATGATGCTAACCCGGTTCAAGGCCGCATCAACATGTCTAACCTTTGCTCTGAGATCCTTCAGGTAAACACAGCCTCTACCTTTAATGAAGACTCTAGTTACGACCACGTCGGCCGTGACATTAACTGCAACCTAGGATCCCTAAACATTGCTAAGGCTATGGATGGCGGTGACCTAGGCAAAACTGTAGAAGCCGCTATACGGGCTTTAACTGCTGTTTCTGACCTAAGTGACATTAAGTCTGTCCCGTCCGTTGCTGAGGGCAATAGAAGGTCTCACGCTATTGGTCTAGGTCAGATGAACTTGCACGGGTACCTCGGCCGTGAAAAGATCCACTACGGCTCCGAGGAGGGTTTAGACTTTACTAACGTCTATTTCTACACGGTCTTATTTCACGCCCTCAAAGCGTCCAACAAGATTGCTATTGAGCGAGGCGAAACTTTCTATAATTTTGAAAATTCCAAGTACGCTACTGGAGAGTTTTTTGACAAGTACATCCACGCTCCTTGGGGTCCGGCTACTCAGAGAGTAGAGAGCCTCTTTAGAGAAGCTGGTATTACAATTCCTACTCAGGATGATTGGGATGAGTTGCGTGCAAGTGTTATGAAACACGGTATCTACAACCAGAACCTGCAGGCAGTTCCACCAACTGGTTCGATTTCCTACATCAACAACTCAACTAGCTCCATCCACCCCATTGCTTCGAAGATTGAAACTCGTAAAGAAGGGAAGCTTGGTCGTGTTTACTACCCGGCTCCATACCTTGCAGACGATAACCTTGAATACTTCGAGGATGCTTACGAGATTGGTCCTGAGAAGATCATCGACACCTACGCCGTTGCTACCCAGCACGTTGATCAGGGTCTGTCATTGACACTGTTTTTCAAGGACACTGCCACCACCCGTGATGTCAACAAGAGCCAGATCTACGCTTGGCGCAAGGGCATCAAGACCATCTATTACATTCGTATTCGTCAGCTTGCCCTAGAGGGTACTGAAGCTGAAGAGTGCGTATCCTGCATGCTATAAGAAAGAAAACATGATTACTAGACCAATTAACTGGAACAAAGTAGAAGATCAGATTGATCTAGACGTATGGAATCGTTTGACTGCTAATTTTTGGCTGCCAGAAAAGGTTGCAATTTCTAACGACATCCAGTCTTGGGGATCACTAAGTCGTGAAGAGCAACTGCTCACTATGCGTGTCTTTACTGGATTGACCATGCTGGACACAATCCAGGGGACCGTAGGCTCTATGAGTATCATGCCAGACGCTCGTACTCAGCACGAAGAGGCAGTTATCACCAACATTGCTTTCATGGAGTCGGTCCACGCCAAGAGCTACTCGAGTGTGTTCTCAACTCTTTGCTCAACAGCCGACATCGATGAGGCTTTCCGTTGGTCAGAAGAGAATCCTTACCTTCAAAAGAAGGCGGAGATTGTTCTCAACTATTACCGCGGTGACGATCCACTAAAGCGCAAGGTTGCCTCCACGCTGTTGGAGTCCTTCTTGTTCTACTCCGGTTTCTACCTGCCGATGTATTGGTCATCAAGAGCGAAGCTAACAAACACAGCTGACCTAATCAGACTGATCATCCGCGACGAAGCGGTTCACGGCTACTACATTGGCTACAAGTATCAGCTAGGTCTTGCTGAGCAAACTCCAGAGCGCCAAGCTGAGCTCAAGGAGTATACCTACGACTTGCTTATGGAGCTTTATGAAAATGAATGTAAGTACACCCACGATCTCTATGACGACAAAGGTCTTTCTGAGGATGTAAAAAAGTTTTTGCACTACAACGCAAATAAAGCTTTAATGAATCTTGGTTACGATCCGCTGTTCCCTAAAGAAGTTTGTGACGTTAACCCTGCTATACTTGCAGCACTTTCTCCAAACGCTGACGAGAACCACGACTTCTTCTCGGGTTCTGGTTCTAGCTATGTGATGGGCAAGCACGAATCTACTACGGACGACGACTGGGATTTTTAAGGAGGTAGCATGGATTGCAATTGTGGCGACTGCCAGTGCGGAACCAATAAGTAAGAAAAGCCATCCTTCGGGGTGGCATTTCTTTTGTAAGATATAGTTATGCCAACTTATGAATATAAATGTTCAGAAAACCCTGAACACCGATTTACAGAAATACGTGAAATGTCAGAAGAAGCAAGCAGATCAACTTGCGCTGAACCGACCTGCAATGGTAGACTTATACGTATATTTGGAGCTCCTTCTATTACATTTAATGGAACGGGGTTCAACTCAAGTCGCGGTTGAAAGGTACATATCTAAATGGCAGGTCTCTACCCGACTGAAGGTACTGGAATAGTTCCATGGTTTCTACTTAACACCGACGCTGTACCACTTTGTGCTGAAACAGACCCTGATTCTTTTTTTCCTAAAGACTATTTTGATGATGAAAACGGAAAGTCAGCAGCCAGCTCATATGAAAATGAGCGAAGTGCTAAAGCAATTTGCAATGAGTGTCCGTTAAAACTTGACTGCTTAATGTATGCAATGACTACTGGTCAGCATGGGATCTGGGGGGGAACTACAGAGAACGAACGTCGCGCTATCCGCCGGGGTAGGGGAGTTAAGCTACAACGCTCTCTGGGACTGACTCCACTAAGAGAATCGAAAACGCGGTAAAATAGAAGAGCCTGGGAGAGAGGCAATTAACCTATTTAACTCTACCCAGGGAGACACATTGAATATTGCAACAACAGTCGCTAAGAGGACTATAGCTCTTATCATTCTTCGCGTAAGCGGAACCCTTGCTGGTGGTAGCATTGCTGGAGTTGAACTCTGGCAGGCAGCTATGCTTGCAGCTTTTATCGGCGTAATGGACGTCGCCGAGTCACTATCTAGATCTTATGTAGTTGACGGCGACTTGAGCAACGACGAAATTAACCGTGCATTTGCAAGCTCCGCTGAGGCTGAACTTTCTGCCCAGAGCTCACAGTCAGTTCCGGCGCAGGAAACCACTCAGGATGACCTAAACTCCTTCTCTAGCGATGAGGACGAGTACGAAGACGACGAAGAGTACGAAACTTCTAAGTAATTAACCCCTAAAAAGAGGGCTACATCAATTTGGTGTGGCCCTCTTTTTGTGTTATGGTGTCTTTATGACTGATATTGATAGAAGTGTTGATTTCGAAGAGTGGCTTAAAGTCGGAGTGTCTAATGGGTGGTGCGGCCCTGCCGTTTGCTACACCCATGACGGTCTTCCGACGTCTGAGCCAGAAGATGCAGAATTTGAGGAAGGCAACGACCCCTGTCTGCACATTATTAGGCTTTATGAAGATGATGATCATAAAGCAGCAATTGAGACAAACCACTCTCCTTCAACCTGGAGAGCTACTAATCGCGGCATTGACGTATAAGGAGAGTAATGGCAAAAGGTAAAGGCGGGGGAAAACCTACCACCCCGGTAAAAGATAATTCTGGCGCAGATCGCAATAATGGTAAAGCTAGAAAAAAGCACCCCAAGATGTTTGACCCAGTCAAGCGTAGGTTAGTTGCTGTAAAGTAACTAATAATCCTCTCTAGCTCAACGGCAGAGCGTTCGACTGTTAATCGAATGGTTCGTGGTTCGAATCCACGGGGAGGAGCGGAGACTTAACCTCTCCAAGAAGCGGGCCCATCAGTAAACGAGCTTTCCTCAAAAAACCTGAAATGGGCTCGCTTTCTTATTCACTAAAACTTGACATAATCTTTAAGTATGATACACTTATAGTCTATTTGACTTATCTACCTTAATTTGCTAGTTTGACTCCATGATAAGAATATGGAAAACACTTACAGTTCTAGGGCTAGCAACACTAGTCCTATCTTCGTCTGTAGCTCTCGTAGCTCCGGCGCAAGCTGTTAGTAGAGGATATCTACTAGCATCCACAGTGGTTGCATCCAGTGAAGCCGTTAAGATCTCTCAGCAAGCGCCTGGATCATCTAGAGCAAAACTAGAGTGGGTGCCAGTCACTAATGCTACTGAATACAGAATCTATAAGACTGGCTCTATTAGACCGGCTTGGAGGCTATTTGCAATCTCTCCAGCTGGAGCTACTAGTAGGACCGTAGTAGATGCACCTGGTGCAGTTGCCATTTATAGAGTGATGGCTGTCGTTAACGCTAAAGAGGTTTTAATAGGCAGAGTTAACTATATTCCAACTCGTTAAGGTACTAAATATAGCACGTTGGTGCCCGCCATTTGTATAGTTAATGTACAAAAGGTAGTGTACAAAAACCTTGTATAAACTTAAACCTAAGGTTGTACAAAATAGTGACAAATAGGCGTCTTTGCTGCCCTATTCTCACAGCTTTTCAACGCTAATGTTGGCTATCATGCTTAGCCGGTAGTCGTGGTCTTTTGGGTGTTCCCATGCGTGGAAGTAGTCTCCATCAAAAAGTACTGCCCTACCGGCTTTAGGGGAGAGCCTTTTCATAATCTTTAGCTCTTCTTGCTTGTGAATATTTCCGTCCACCTTTAGGTCATACATAATGGTATCTCCGTCAGAGTCATTTAGAAATATTAAAAGAATGTAGTGCTTATATCTGTTTCTTAGGTCTACGTGGGGGGTTAGTGGTCTATTGTCTTTTGAAAGAGGTGTTAGATTGACCCTTGTCCTAAAAAAGTCTAAAACCTTAAAGTTATGCTTGTCGCAGAACTTGTCTACTAGCTTGTGGGCTAGGGGGAGAAGTGGACTGTTTATGTCTTCTGGATCGGGCTCAGAGACTACAACTAGTCTATCTAAGAAGTTAGGTCCTTCTATTCCATAAATCCCATCGTTGGCTGCCCCGATTGATGGGTTTAAGGAGAATGGGAGCTCTAAAATAGAATCTTTTAGCTCAGCCAAGTCCTCTAAACTCAAGAAATTATCATCAATTATGTAGTCCGGGAATCTGTTTTCTATCATTTTTACAGTATAGCAAGAACTATAAGCGCCCCTATTCCTTTGCAGAGGGAGAGTTTTCTTTGTATACTGTAAATATGAAATTAGACAAAATAGAAGTGGCCCCCGGGTTTGTTGACGATGCAGACATTTCTTACTACATAGACTTGATAAACAGGCTTGAAAAAGATGAGCTAGACAATTTTATGGTTGTCCAAGACGGGAAAAGAAGAACACTAATCTTTGGTAACTATGAAAATGACATTAAGAATAAGCTTCTTGCTAGGCCCACTATGGATCTTTTTAAGGGGGAGGAACTAGTTAAAGTACGTAGTCTAATCTCTAAAATACTAGACAAGATTAAAGATTTTTATAGCGTCACTGATGATCTCTATATGTGCTCTATGTTTGTGGCCAAACAGTATCCTGGGGCTGAGGTGGGGATGCACTCTGATGTAGATAACGGAGTAAACCTTCACTTTGAGTACAGCGCTGTTTTATATTTAAACACTCTAAAAGTTGGCGGTGAGCTTAAGTTTGTCAGCTTAAACTACTCTCACAAGCCAGAGAAGGGCGATCTTGTATTCTTCCCTAGTAAAACAACTGGAATGCACTACGTTAAGCCTGTCGAGGAAGACAGGTATAGCTTGTGCTTCTGGACAACAAAAGATAAAAACTTTGAGCTGAAATAGTGGACGCCCCTATTAGAGCCGGAAAAGCCCTCCTCTATGCTCGAGTATCTACAGCGCTACAAGTGAGCGATGGAGTGTCGCTAGACGTGCAGGAACGCACAATGGTGAACGCTGCTGAGTTCCATGGCTTTGAATCATGGGAGCTGGTGCGTGAAGAGGGTAAGTCTGGTAAGTCGATTACTGGTAGGCCGGCTTTGACAGAGACGTTGGGGCGCTTGAAGCGCAAAGAAGTAGACGCCCTTATTGTTACAAGAATAGACAGACTTGCTAGGTCGACTACAGACTTCTTGGATATCGTGGATAGAGCCAACAAGGAGGGGTGGAGGTTGATCATGTTGGACCTAAACCTAGACACCTCGACCTACCAGGGGCGCTTCGTTGTGACGGTGATGTCGGCGCTCGCTGAGATGGAGCGAGGCATTATTGCTGCTCGCCAGAAAGACGTGCATAAAGACCGCCGCGAGCGGGGGATTGTTTGGGGTGTGGATATGGGGCCTAAGAACAAGACTCCAGCTGAGGTCAAGGAGCGCATCTTGTCGGAGCGAAATCGTGGACGCGCCTATGGAAAGATTGCTGATGATCTGAACAGGGACGAGGTGCCTACGCAGAATGGTAGAAAGTGGTACGCGTCAACTGTAAAGAATATAGTAGACGCCACTATTGTTGGGGAATCAAAAGATGAAGCCTAGGTCATTTAACAAGGTTGATATTGATGCTGAGCGTGGTGTGGTCCGTAAGTCATCCACGGACGTAGAAAAGCTTAAAAACGAAATCCTATTTTACGTAGATGCTCCTGATGGAGTAAAGAAGCTTATGCCTAAACTATATAGGTATTCTGAGGACTTTTCTTGGTACGAGATGGAGTATCTAGAATGGACTACTATAACTGAGCTAGTCAATAGCAGGGAGCTATCTTCGGAGGAGTGGGCCTCTATATTCTTTTCAATAAGCGAAGCTTATATGTCATTTAATGAAAACTTAGAGGATACCTCTTTTTCCTACCTTTACGAGATCTTTATAGGTAAGGCGCTAAAAAGAGCTCGTGGGCTAGACAATAAAGAGCTTAGAAACATATTCTTTAACGGATGTATTGTAAATGGGGTTGCAAGAAGGGGGTTAGCAGATTCACTAATATCTCAAATGGGAGTGCTGTTTAGGGTAACTAAAGAAGTTTCTTTGCTGCATGGTGATTTTTGCTTCTCCAACATACTGATTAGCAACGACTTAAAAAAGATTAAAGTTTTAGATCCTAGAGGAGGATTTAACGAACCTTCGATATATGGCCCTAAGGCTTATGACATAGCTAAATTGGCTCAGAGTTGCTATAGCTGGTACGACAAAATAGTAGAGGGTCACTACAAACTTGTAAGGTCGGACAACGGTTATGAACTATTTACGGTTGGTGAAATCTGGACAATCGATGCCAGGATTGCTTTTGATCCAATGTTAGAAACATTTGACTTAACTGAAAATGATGCTAAGATTTTAGCTGGGTTAATGCTTGCTGGGACCCCTGCATTGCACCTAGATGACCCCGAAAGGGCCATATCACTGGCCCTAAACGCCGTTCTACTGCTTTCCTAGAATTTCGGGTAGACTGGCCCTATGTCAATCCCAAACAGAGTAAAAATTGGTGCGCAGATCTTTAAGGTCGAAGAGCGTAGCGTAAAGCAAGACGGCACCCTTAACGATAACTCTTATGGTTACACTTTGGACCAGGGGAACTTAATAGTAATAGACGCCTCTATTGCCTTCACTAAAAAACAGCAGACGCTCCTACACGAAGTGATTCATGCTCTAGGGATGGTACATGCTGCGGGAATGAAGCAACCTAGTGGCAAAGATGAGTATGAAGTCTGGGAACATCATTTTATTGGCATTTGGGAATCTCCTATGTTATTGTTCATCAAAGACAATCCAGAGGTTATAGAGTGGTTGCAACTAGAAGAGGAGCCTGAAGTTGGGTCGAAGAAAAAGCCAGGAGCCGTCAGGTCCAAGGCCTAACGATGCTTGGGTCTGTGAAACCTCGATCCAAGTCAATGGGAGAAACGTCACTCTTGGCACTGAAGTAAAAATTCGTGGCGTCCGGGGAAGATTTAGGTTTGTAAAGAAAGTCACCACTCCTACCACCGAGTGGATAGATGTTTGGGGTGGCCCTAAGGGAGCCGAGTCTATGAGAAGTTTTAGGGTGGGGCAGATAAAAACAGTTCACTATAAAAACCAAACTGTAGGCAATCTTGCAGTAGAGTACAAAGAGAAGAAAGCTGCCAAGAAGGCAGAGCTAGAGAATGGTGAGGATTAGACCAAAAATGAGTTGTTCATGCAAAACTGTAAACGCCCCTATTGTTGACATCGAAGTCCTAGAAGGCGGATCTATTCCTAAGTATGCAAGGGATGGGGATGCTGGTGCGGACCTGACTTCAAGTGGGTATGCGCTTATACCTGCTGGCGGTCGTGCACTTGTGAAGACTGGGATAAAGATTGCAATTCCTTATGGGTATGTTGGTCTGGTACACCCTAGAAGTGGTCTAGCTCTAAAAAGTGGAATCACTGTGCTTAACACTCCTGGGACTATCGACTCTGGTTATAGAGGTGAGGTAGGGGTAATTCTCTACAACACAACGGATAGCTACTTTGAAGTTCAGGCTGGAGATAGGATTGCTCAGCTTGTTGTGCAAAAGGTCGAAACCGTTGAGTTTAATCCAGTAGACGCCCTTACTGAAAGCGACAGAGGCGAAGGCGGATTTGGATCTACAGGAGTTTAGAGAAGTTTTTCTATCTCTGAGCAGATTAGATTGTAAGCTTCTTCTGAAGTAAGTGGCGGATGATCTTGGTTCTGCATGGGCTCTACGATACCTTCAGTAACGTTTTTGTGGTAGTAGTCCAACAGCGTATAGTTGTGGAATCTCTTAATTAGCTTTCCATCTCGGTCTACCAAAAACTTCTCAAAGTTCCCGCCCATCGCTTCGTTGGAGTCTTTTGTAAGCTCCTTATAGAGCTCGTGGGTCTCAGCGTAGTTGTTACGCTTCTCTCTCCAAGTCTCGTGGGGATTAGATGTGACTAGCTCGGAAAACTCAAATGTTACGTTGTATTTGTTTACTGCATAGTCTTTGGCGTCTTCTCCACAGCTAATGCCATTTTCTGCGTACTCGTTGTAAGTAATCCCAGGGCCGCAAAAGTCGTTAGTTGGCACAGCAACTATCTCAAAGCCTTGATCTTTGTACTTTTTATATATCTCTTCTAGGGTCTCTAACTGAGGGGAGTTTCCGCAGTCGGCCGTTACGTTGACAATCATAGATACTTTGCCCTTGAACTTGGATAGAAAGTTTTCTTCTCCCTCTAGGGACTTAAGTGGTATATCGTAGATGGATTCTATGGTGCTCATTTATCCTCGGTTTGATCGTAATTACTGGGCTTGTTATATCATTTTACCCTAGCCCAAGGTATACTAGTGGTTATGGATAAATTTATGGGACCGATTGTAATAGACGATTTTCTAGACAGTAGCTTGATAGTAGAGCTAGTAGAGTTCCTAGACCCTATGCTAAAGGACAGCCCTAGGCAGGCAATGCGTGGAGCTTTGGGATACGAGACCTCTGCAATAGCTGCTTCTGTCGGTAGTGGGACTCCTGCTGTCCCGGGATTCGAGGGCACTGAATCAGAAAAAACCGTTAGAGCTTTAGAAGACGTATACAAAAGAGTCAGAGTTTCCATGGAAGAACACTTTGGCGTCGAGATGGATTTAGTAAACTGCAACTACCAAGAGCTAGGAGAGGGTGGAAGTAACCCTCTTCACTCGGATAGTACAAAACTAGATGGCTCTCCTTGGAGAGATGATGGCATTGAAGAAGAGTTGGAGTTTTCTGCTCTTGTCTATCTAAATAGCGTAGGGGTAGATTTCACTGGTGGAGAGATAGAGTTTCCTCTACAAAATATATTGATAAAGCCTAAAGCAGGCCAGCTGGTCTACTTTAGAGGCGACATAGACCACATACACGAAGTAAAGACCGTCACTGGTGGCCTAAGAAAAGTCCTAGTATTCTTCTTTGCGCGAAAAGGCAACATCTCTTCAGTTCAGTTTTTTGCAGAAGATGTAGCTGGTGGAGACGTAATTAACTAGTAATTAGTTCCATTTATATAGTTGGCTAGATCCTCGTACTCTTTATTGGTTTCCGCGTGCTTTATTACTTTGTAGTACTGAGCTGCAACTTCATCCTGCATTGAGTTCCAATCAAGGGAGTCAACAAGAATTGGGTGCCAAGCTGTTCCGTCAAACACTGCAGGCTCCTCTTCGCCGTACACATAGACATAGCCCATCTTCTGGCCTTGCTCTTCGAACGGGCTGTCTAGGATTCCGTCTGGGTCTGGCCATAAGCGAACTCCGCGAAGTAGCCCTGCGCGAGGATTGATCTTGGTAGCGGCTTGACTTTTTTCTTCAGTTGTCATATTATTCTCCTATACTAGAAAGTAGTGAACGTCATTATTACCATAGGAAAAAGTATACATGTCAAACACTGATTTTGCAAAAATAGGGGGTAAGAGGTGAGTTACCTAAACAAAACAATTTTTGTTATGGTCCCTGCTTATAGAGATCCAGTGCTTAGGGAGACTCTTGATTCAATATTTCAAAATGCCTTGAACCCTGAAAGAGTGTTTGTTGCTATTGGTGCTCAGTACGATAATGAAATTCCAATGCCAGATCTTACGGGGCTTCCTAGTAAAAACCTAAGATTGTTGACTATACACCCTGAAAATAGGCCAGGGGTATACAGGCTTAGAAGCATCCTTAATAAGTTGTATGCTGGCGAAGACTACTATCTATCTATAGATTCTCACACCTTTTTGGCGGAAGGCTGGGACGAAGAGTTAATCCGCAGCTTAGAGTCATTCAATGACAAGAAGACAGTACTACAGGCTTACGAGCCTGGCTCAATTTTGCACAAGAATGGCACCATGAAGTATATTCACTATCAGATGTCTGTCAGCTTAGATAATGAAGTAAATATCCCGAGGCTTGTTATGAAAGATTTAATATACAAAGACTTATTAGAGACTGAAGAGATGCCTGTTTCAGACTATGTTCAAGCTGGAATGATATTCACTAGAGGAACCTTTGCAGATGAGATTAGATGGGGCGAACTCTGGCAAAATGACCAAGAAGAGCCGTTCCTATCTTTTGAAATGTTTATGCTGGGTTGGACCTCGAGGTTGATGGTGACGCAGAAAGTTATTAATCATGAACCAGATAGGTATTATGAAACGGTCTACAGTAGTGAGCCGGAGAGCCACAATAGGAATTTTCGTGATAGTTGGGGCATCCAGAAAGATGATTTGTCTGTAGTGTGCCCCAAGATTTTTGCAGCTATGATTAGTAATTCTGGTCCTTTTAAAGTGTTAAAGGCCATTAAATCTCCTCGAGACTGGTGGCACTCAATTGGTCTTGAAGACGAGTATGAGAAATATAAAGATCTTTTTTAAAAGTTTTAGGATAATGTGTATGTTATAAGAAAACGAGACTTAGCTCAGCTGGTTAGAGCAAACGGCTCATAACCGTTCGGTCGTCGGTTCAAGTCCGACAGTCTCGACAGAAAGGAAAAGAAAAAATGACAGCACTAAATTTAACTCCCGAAGCTTTAGCCAGGTTTTGGGCAAAGGTAGATATAAAAGATGAAAAGTCATGCTGGCTTTGGACTAGAGCGGTAAATAGTAAGGGCTATGGTTCTTTTGCTATAAACGGTAAAGGAGTTTCTGCTCACAAGATATCTTGGGCTTTAGCTAAAAATGATGGAATTTTGTCTGGTCCTAAAGATCACGTTATGCACTCCTGTGATATTAGATCCTGCGTCAACCCAAACCACTTAAGTCTAGGCAGTGCTCGTGATAATGCTAGAGATGCAATAAGCAAAGGCCGAAATGTAGTGAGAATTCCTAGTAAGGATCCGTACTGCAAAAAAGGCCACCCTAGAACTCCTGAGAACACCCACCCCAAGAAGCACACCTGTCTTGTTTGCGAACGAGACTCTAACAGAGAATCAAAAAGAAGAGAGCGCGAGAGAGATAGACCGGCTTACAACAAGAAGCACAGAGAGTACTATCAGAGGACTAAGAAGTAGAAATTATGATTGAAAGAGGTAACATACGTCAGGTAGCTGAAGCTATAGGAATGTCCCCCCATACGCTGTACTCGTGGAGACGAATTGGTTTCCTAGAGATGGGAGCTGACGGCCAAGTTGAGGTTGCCCACGCTCTTAAGATTAAAGCTTTTATGAAAAAGTGGAAGCGAAGCAACAATCAAAATGACAGGATGCCAGCCCTGTTTAGGGGCGGAATTAGTAACTATCATGAGTCAGTTATAACAAGAATTAAAAAAGATTTAAGACCCTAAGCAGGGCTAAAGCTAGCGGTCTAGACTTCACGGTATGTGATTACAATTAACTTATGCTAAATTACCAGTTGACTAGTTCCCGCTCTTGGCGAACCATTAAGGGTGCTGCTGCCACCCTAAGGACGTATCAGGTGCAAGATGGAAGCATTCCTGATGTTTCTAAACATGATGCCTGTCTAATCGCGGTAAAAGAGCTGGCTAACGAGCTACGTAATATCTCTAGAGAGCTTACGCACGACCGGGAGTATCTTCTAGCCTGCGCTTCTGACTTTGAAGACTGGGCCGACTCTGGCTTTGAGACCCCTGACTTTTATGAGTCTTTGTCTAAGTTTAAGCCAGAACAAAACAGAGCCAACAATGTTTTGCACATAGTGGTGTTTCCCACTTATACACAGAACGGCTCTAATAATCGATATGTAGAGGCTGTGGCGTTTGAGGTTATTTGGCCAGACTTTATTGCTCGGGTAGAAAAAAGTTATACAAACCCTGCATTTATTCCTATTAGGTTTTTAAGCTTTAGCTCAGGGTATTTAACAAACTCGGCCGTTCTGTTCCCCGAGTCGGTTGCAACTAAGTCTGCCCCTAAGTTTACTTGGGGCGGAATTTTCGCTGACAGGGAGGCCGCTAGATTAAGAAGAGTGGCACTATCCGCGAGTGAGATAACAAACCTTGATCTTCCTCTAGAGGCTAAGAGCTTACTAACAAACAGGGAGTTAGCAGAGCATACTTTTGTTTTGTGGGACTTGATTCATGACCGCGCTCATATGCGAGGCAATCTGCCCTTTGATCCTTTTATGATTAAGCAGCGCATGCCTTTCTTTTTGTATGCGCTCGAGGAGCTCCGCTGTGATCTAACAGCATTTAGAGAGTGTGTTGCGATTGTCAATGATGTGGATGCAGATCCGGAAGCTAGAAAGCATGCTCGGTTAGTTCAATATGCTGTCTTGTTTGACCGCATCTTTAGGTTTCCACTGACTAATGGCAGGGAGCGAAACTATGACTCCGTGGCTGGTCAACTGCTTTTTGCATACTTACACCAGAACAAAGTTATTCACTGGGTGGACACTAAGCTGACCATAGACTGGGAGAGACTTGCTGACTCGGTTATACGCCTTTCTGATGATATAAACGAGCTTTACTTTAACTCGATTGATCGACCTAGAACCGTGCACTGGCTGGCAGCATATGATTTGGTATCTAAATGGCTGCCGCCGCATCCTGCGTCTAAGTGGGCCACTAAGGACTTACCCCTTACTGGAACGCCTGGTGATCTTACTGACCAAGTTATGGAAGACGAGTTTCCGCTCTCTATGTTCTATGAAGCACTATCTAAAAAGTTGTCCCCTGTGGTGCAGTCGGCAGTGGGGATTATTATTTAACTTGCCAAAGTGGGGTAACCTGTGATACAGTGTTTTTGCGTTAAAAACAAATATAGATAGGAGACGCAAATGAAACAAAAATCTGCACTTAGGCTCTCGGAAGAGACTTTATCATATGAGAATGCTTGGAGATACGGAAAGTATTTTTATATAGCTACCTTGACTGACGGAAGGGATGTCGGGTTTTCTGCTGACAAAGTTCTAGTTACCGACACAGGGGACCTGTTAGCTATGTCCACATCCTTTGCAAGAGATAGAGGAGACGGCACTGGCAAATTTGATCGCGAAGAAACAGAGGCTAGAACTACTGTTTGCCTAGCAAAAGGTCAGTGGGTCTCTTTCTATGCAGCTAGTGCCTTAACCGGAGATCCAGTCGGCCTTGATTGGGTTGAGGGGTATGTAGCTAAAAAGTCTTAGTAATTAAGACACCCCGTGTACTCCAATGGCAGAGAGAGCCGACTTAAAATCGGTACAGTATCGGTTCGAGTCCGATGGCGGGGACATAATTCAGAATCTTAAACGATGTCATCTTCTTTTTTAAAGACAAATACGATTGCACTTCTTGGGGTATTTGGAAATACTTCATGAGACGTACCAGATGGTACAAAGATTACATCCCCTGGATTTAGTTCATAGTCAGTGTATTCTTTTGAGTCTCCGACGTAGATTCTCCATGTGACGGATCCTACGCATTGTGTGTAGACATTATCAGTATCGTCTTCGTGTCTCTCGACTTTCTTTTCTGAGCTACTTAAGCTAATAATTGCAAGGGACCCGCTTGGTTCTTTATTAAAAGTAGAGACAAGATCTGACTTTATTTCTTCAAGCCCTGGGAAAAAGTCTTCTTGTGGTCTATCTATAAGGATTGTCATATAGCCCCAGAAAGCAACTAGACCTTTTCTAAATTGACTATTATCGTCGCCTTCTTCCATCTCCTCTTGTCTTGATTTAGGCATTGGTTGCTGCGAGCCAAAGTCAATAAAGTTGATAAAATAGTCCCATTTGTCTGGGAAATTAGAGTAGTGTTTTGGGAAAACTGTGACAGTTCTATTTCTTATAGACTCTTTTAAAAGATTTTTGTTATGCTTTTCGCTGAACATATGGTAATTATATATCATAAGGTCCCTAAGTGTGGGGCTGTGTTATGATATGGGAATATGGTAAGTAAAAAACGTTCGCTGGCTAAGTCTCTGACTTGGCGCGTAATTGCAGTTGTTAGCACCCTGTTGATTGGCTATGCCATGACCGGGAGCTGGGCTTTCGCGGTGTCGCTGACTGTTGTGTCGAACGTAATTAACTTTGTGCTGTACTACATACACGAGCGTGTGTGGCTGGGTGTGGACTGGGGTAGGAGCTGAGATGTCTGAACGTGAAAATATAAACGCCACTACTGTTGCAGACGAAGCAGCAGAGAAGAAAGTCCTATTTGGATGGTGTATGGATGGAAATGATGAGGAGTGTATAGTGGAGTTTCCTAGGCACAGGTGCTCGTGTGAGTGTCACCAGGGAGTGCAACATGAGGGCTAAACATGATGTAGAAGCTCATGCTGGTACTTGGCATAGCGAGACAAAGCTCTTAAGAAGAAATGGCCACAGTGCAAATCGATTTAGAGTGGAAGACTTTAATACCAGTAAAGTGGGCTCCAACTCTGTTAAGTTTTTGGTTTCTAACAAAAGAAAAATTGTTTTTGACAATACTGATTCGTATGGCCACATACTAATGTTTTGGGTCGATATGGCCATAAAAGAAATGTCTTTAACTAAAGAAAAGCTCATTTTTGTTTTTGCCCAAAGCGCTGACCATAGGGAACGAATTTTAGAAGGATCTGAAAGTCTCACAAAGTACTTAGTCAAGAGGTTCACTGATCTAGGTCATGAAGTCGAGTTTATAGATGATGGTGGGGTTGTCATAAATAACTTTGTCTTATACAAAATGTGGCATCACATTGCCCCGGATAACGGTTCTAGGGTTGGTGCTTTCTTGTCTAGCGGTCTTGACTACTCTAAACCTCCTAGTAAAAAAATCTATTTAAGTAGGGGTAAGACTACAACTTATATTGGTAACAAACATATGATGATCCCTCTGTCTGAGACGACAACATCGATTGGCATGAGTAAGTATAGAGACGAAAACAAATATAAATTCACTGACAGAATAGATGATGAAGAGCAAGTAGAAGCTTACTTTAAAAGTCTTGGATTTGAAATTGTATACCCAGAGGACATAGAGTCTTTTGCTGATCAGCTGCAGCTAATAGCGTCAGCTAAACTTTTAGCCTCTGTTACTAGCTCTTCATTAATTGCCTCTGTAGTTATGGCACCAAATACTTGCATAGTAGAGCTTTCTACCCCGTTGGAGGATAGCAGGATCCACTCCCACTACAAAGTCTTGTCCGAAGTAAATAGAAAAAACTATCTTTCAATTTCTAATTCTAGAGTTGCTTCCGAAGTAATTAACTCTATAGAAACAAATTTAGCTGTTAAAAGCTTTCTATTGAGTTAAGAAAGAACGTCGTAGAAGAAAACTAGAAGAACTCTACGTGTTCCTTTTGTAATCTCTGCAACTCCGTGCGAAACATAATAGCCAGGGAAGACAACCATGTCTCCAGCTTTTGCTTTTACAGAAGTGTTCTGATCTGGGAACACAAGTTCCCCGCCTTCATAGTCATCGTTTAGAATAAGACTGCAAACGTGAGACCGCTTCATTCCATCAAATATGCCATCGTTGTTTGCGTCTTCATCCCTGTGTGCAGGTAGAACTGCCCCCTCAAACATGGTGACACCAAACATCCGATTAAACGTTAGTGTCCCCAGCATGTCATATTTATCTAAAAAGTAGTCTTTTACAATATTCAAAACTTTAAGTAAGATTTTGTTTGGATCCATAGATATAGGATAGTTTTCTGGAACCTCTACTGAAAAACTTTCTATAAGTCCAGACCCCTCAAATAAAGGCTTCGGGTCGTAGCCAGAATTTTTTATTACCATCTCGTTAAGCTGGCGTAGCTCGTCTGCAGAGATGTTCCCCTCTAGCACTTCGTAGGTGGGTTCCATATTTAAGTCTCCTAGTTTCACGTAGTATTAGACTATATTACCGGAACGCAAGCTGAGGAGATTTTCCCTATGACAAACGTAGTTATTCCCATGGCCGGGGGTGGCAGTCGGTTTTCCGATGCTGGCTACGAATTGCCTAAACCTTTGATTGATGTAACCGGGCTTCCTATGGTTCAGAAGGCAGTCTGGAGCATGGGCATCGGCGCTCGCTATGTCTATGTAGTGCAGGCCGAACACAATAAAAAGTACAACCTTACTGAGCTCCTCCCAGCGATGACTCCGTCTTTAGAAGTTATTGTGCTTGAAGTAGATGAGATTACAGAGGGGGCGGCAGCTACTGTACTAGTTGCAAAAGACTACATAGACAACGATGACTTGTTAGTAATCTGTAACGCAGATCAAATTGTAGAGTGGGTGCCAAATGATTTCCTCAAAGATGCTGGGGAGAATAGAAACTTAGATGGAAGTATTGCTACTTTTACAGCCGAGGGTGACCAGTGGTCTTATGCTAAAACAGACGAGAGTGGTCATGTAGTCGAGGTGGCTGAAAAGAATCCAATTAGTGACCAGGCCACTGTTGGGATTTATTATTGGAGATATGGCTCAGATTTTGTCAAGTACGCAGAGCAAATGATTAAAAAGGACATTAGAGTCAACGGTGAGTTTTATGTGACTCCGGTATATAACGAGGCAATTCTTGATGGAAAATCTGTAGGTGTCTACCCTGTGGACAAGATGATACCTCTAGGGACTCCTGAGGACTTAAAGTTGTACTTGGATTCACTGACAGATAGTCTATAATTAAACATATGAAAGACGCATCTTTAGCTTTAGACGACTTCTCGAATGCTGGATTAACCGCTAGTGAGATATACCCTGGCATATTCGTAGTAAAAGATTTTCTGACTGATCATGAGATCGAAACTTTAACCAATCAGTTCTCGAGCATGAGCGAGGATGATTGGAGTGTTCAGTACACTCAAAGTCTTTACGAGTTTATTAAGAATCAATATGGTGTAGACACTATTGAAGAGGCCCAGGAGCTAGGTCATCCTGTTAAAATAGATTCGAATTGGGTTGATAAAAACGCCCTTATTAAAGATGAAACTGTCTGCAACAGTATTAATACTAGGCTTGGTAAAATCTTTGAAAACTTAAAAGATCTAGAGCTACAGGGCGCTGGATCTATTCAAAGGCAGTATGAGGGTATCGACCTTGGGTATCACGTAGACAGCTTGTCTAATCCTCTTGTGGCCTACGCTGCTGTCATGTACGTTAATGGAGACTTCAATGGCGGGGAGTTGCACTTTCCTACTATTGATGTGCTGTTTAAACCAGAAGCTGGTAACTTAATAGTCTTCCCTTCGGCTGACGAATACCTACATGGAGTTACTCCAGTAGAAGCTGGACCTGTTAGGTATGCGCTTCCAGCTTTTGTAAACAAAAAAGTGTAGGGATAAAATATGAGTATTGGGGTTAATGAGCACCCAACCTATGGGTTTGCCGACAGTCACCTAGGGGAAAATATTAAGTATATCCACATGACCCGGCAGTCGATAGTAGTTTCTGATTATGGTGGGCAAGATGTAAGTCAAAGCTATATATCTAAAAAAAGAAAAGTATTTCTTCCGGGAGATGTTACGTATGGTCATTTAATTTCGGAAGTACTGGGTTGCGCCATATATGAAATTGACACTTCGCCTGAAAAGATTCATTTTATATTTAGCGCTGGTCCAGAAAGCATTCCCGCACTAAGAAATAACACGGGGACCCTTCTTGAATTCTTCTCTAGAAAACTGAAAAGCTTGGGACATGATATTACCTTTACTCCTCAAGTTGAGCAGGTAAATACCGGTGCTGTTGCAAACAACTTTGTGGTTCACTGCAAGAGCATTGCTAGTTCTCCGTATACTTTAAAAAGAGTTAGAGATGTATTTTTAAGTGAAATAGAGCAGAAAACTCCTTCTGAAAAAATATACCTGAGTAGGGGTAAGACGCTCTTAAGTAGCACGTTCGGAGATCGCATCTCTCAAGAAGAAGTTTTAGAGGACTACATGCGCACTCTTGGTTTTACTGTTATATACCCTGAAGACCTTGAAACTTATGATCAGCAGTTGGAAATTATAACGTCTGCCAAAGTCCTTGCTTCTGTAACCAGCTCATCTTTGCTGGCCTCTATTTTTATGCATCCTGGATCTACTGTCGTGGAGTTTGCTGTTGAACTATTTCATGGGGACCCAGCGGTAACTCCTGGTATGGTTCAAACATTGTATTATGAGATCTCAAAAGCTTTTGATTTAAACCATGTCTCAATAAGTAGCGATGGAAGCTCGTCTAATTTACTAGAGATTATTGAGTCAAATTCAGGGCTAAAATCACTTCTATCGGGTTGAGCCCGGGGATGGCCTATACTTAGTTATATGAGTCCTGTATTTAATGTAGACGCCTTTACTGCTGCTGGCTATGAAGTAGAAGAGCTTGCATCCGAAGTTTGGCTAGTGCGAAATCTTGTAAATGACGAAGATCTAAAGCCTGTGTTTGACTACATTGAAAGTCTTTCTGAAGAAGACTGGTTGGGTCATTACATGGACCACCTGCGCGATAGGGCGGAGCGAGAATATGGCACTCGGGATATTGAAACTTTAAACAAAGAAGGCAAACTCGCCATCACTTTTGATTGGGCAGATAAAACTGTTAGAGTCGAGAATCTCCCGATACTAGGCAAAGTTAATGACGCTATTACAAAGATTATCTCCTATGACCCAAACTTGTACTTTAATGGCCTAGGCACTATTCAACGTCAATACGAAGGGTCAGATCTTAAAGTTCACGTAGATAACCATGTTGATCCGTATGTTGCTTACGCTGCAGTTATCTACTTGAATGATGATTACGTTCACGGGGAAGTCATATTCCCTGAGCAGGGGCTAGAAGTTAAGCCTGAAGCTGGTTCAATGCTGTTTTTCTCATCGGGTGAGACACACCCTCATGGAGTGAACCCTCCTGGACCCGGTCCCTTTCGCTACGTGTTTCCTTGCTTTATAAAACAAACAGAGCTACCTGAAGGTTTTGTCCACAGTCCTAGCGATATACATATGAAATATTCAACTAAGAGGAAGTATTAAATGACAGAAATTATATTTAGATCTAGTATGACGGTTGAGCTTGTTCAGTCTATGGGCGACGACTCTAGCGTTGTTAAGTCTGCCCGAGTGTCCACTGGTGGCGGAACTAGTACTCCTGAAAGAGATGCTGGACTGATTAACTATTTAATGAAAGATCGTCATGGTACTCCGTTTGAGCACAATGCTTTTACCTTCTATATCGAGGCACCTATCTTTGTCTTCCGTGAGTTTATGCGTCACAGGATTGCTTCATACAATGAGGAGTCTGGACGCTATAAAGAGTTGGCTCCTATTTTCTATGTCCCTAAAGAGAGCCGTAAGTTAGTTCAGGTTGGTAAACCTGGCTCATATACTTTTGAAGAGGGGACCTACAGGCAGAAAAAGATACTACCTGCTGACATAAAGCGAATTGCTACTGAGGCATACTCTTCCTACGAAAAGCTACTAAAAGAGGGAGTTGCTCGAGAAGTAGCCAGAACTGTACTACCAGTTGGACTTTACTCTTCTATGTTTGTAACAATGAACGCTCGTGCCCTGATGAACTTTTTGAGCTTGCGTACTTCCGTTGAGTGGTCTAAGTTTCCTTCTTACCCACAGGCTGAGATTGAAATGGTTGCAGAAAAGATGGAAGCTATCTTTGCTGAAAAGATGCCAATTACTTATAAGACATTTAACATGAATGGTCGAGTAGCCCCATAAAATAAAACTGGCACCTAGGATGTCCTAGATGCCAGCTCTACTTGTTGCTTATTACTTTGTCGGGTTTGTTCCATCTGCACTAGGTGTAGCTGGCTGAGGGGCCGAAGTAGCTTTAAACTTCGGACGGATAACAACGTGAACCTGGTCGTAGCGACGGTCGCGCTTGTACACGCCTCCACCGTTAGACTGTGATCCACCCATTCCGTTAGTGGTGTTTCCTTCGTAGCATGTGATGGTCTTCTTCTTAGGGTTAGTCTTAAGAACAATTCCAGTGTGGTCTGGGTCATTGTTGCGCTCCCAGTCGAAGAATATGATGTCGCCAGGAAGGGCTTCGGTAACCTTTACGGCTTCAAAGCCTTTCTTCTTTAGACCATTGATTCCTGCAGTGCAGCCTACGTATCCCTTAGGGGTCTGAGCGTTGCGTACAATGTAGCCTGCTCCAGACTTCTGGAAGATGTAGGAAACGAAAGACGCACACCACGGAGCATAGTTAAGTCCCATGAACTTACCGAACATGGTGTCTTTCTTTGGTCCCTCGACGTACTTCTTGTCTACAAAGTATTTTGCAAGAGCTAGAACTGCTTCTGGGCTTCCAGGAGTTAGTCCTTCCTTTTCGATTAGTGGGTGTAAAGGAATTCCTGCTACAGCAGTCTTTGCTGGTGCTGCTTTCTTTGGTGCGGGTGTTGCGTGTTGCGCAACAGGCTCCGCATCTTCGTGGTTGATTGGAGCTATGGTGACAGGAGCATTTTCTGGAGTTGCAACTTTACCTTCTGCAATTAGCTTTTCCTGCTGGATAACAGACTTAACAAAAGCAATTGGGCTAACGAAGCCTTTGCCTTTTAGATCCCAGACGTGCTTTTTGCCTTCAACAATTTCAAAGTGTAGGTGTCTTCCAGCTGAAGCTCCGGTGTTTCCCATGACTCCTAGAACCGTTCCAGCTTCAATCTTCTGCCCGGTCTTGACTTTAAGAGATCCTTCTACCATGTGGCCGTAGCGGGTGACGTACCACTTACCGTTAACTTTACAACGAAGGTCTACGTAGTATCCAACTCCTCCTAAAGATCCGTCAGCGTTTTTAAGCTTTGATGTGCCTGCATAGACTACAGTTCCGTCATGCCAAGCTTCACAGAAAATCTTTTCGGCTGGTCCCCAAAGGTCATCGCCATTATGGTGCTTCTTAATTTTTTCGATGGGATGCACTCTCCATCCGAAAGGACTTGTAATCTTCCAAGCCTTCCCCTGTTTCCCGTCTATAGGGAACTGTGCTTTTGCCATTGTAACTCTCCTAGATATAGTATCTCCCACTCAATTGTACCAAGCGCTCGGGGGGTGCGAATTTGGATTAGATAGTGTAGGCTTTCATCATGGACTTTAAAGAACGAAGCGCATACTTAAGCGACTACATGGCGAAAGTGATAGACGCCAAAACTGTAGCAGAAAACGCACAAAAAGCAGCATTAGATGCAGCTTCTGAATTTGGGTATGAGATGGGGGTAATGTTCGAGAAGGGCCGGATATATGAAGAGTTGGACACGATCTACCACTCCTTGACAGATGAGGAAGAGGATGCTAGGTTGACCTTAGAGATCGCCAAGCAGGTAGTCTCTAGAACGGACTACAAAGATGAATGAAAGTTTTGACTTTAACTTTGACGCATCGGAATACGCTAAATCCATAGACAGTGAGAAACTTGCTGATCTTTGGGCGAAGGTAGAAGTTGCAAAGATTATGATGGATCAGGCAAATAAACTAACTCGTCAGGTTTATGCTGACCTAGAGTTTTATAAAATGACTTCTACTTTTCGAGATGACCCAAATGACTGAGCACGCTCCTAGAGATCTCCCACTAAGTGATGCACCTAGATCATGGCGACGTGATATTAAAGTTATGGAACGGATTTGTATACACGGGATTGGTCATCCGGATCCAGAACTTGAATATGAGGGAGAAGATGCGGTCCACTCCTGTGATGGTTGCTGTTGGAGTGAGACACCTTAATGCAAACTTGGATTGATATTCTAACGGACCCGCATCATCTATTGGCAGACTTCCTAATGAACGTTGGCTTTGAGATCGCTTTTGCTTGGGTTACATATTTAATTCTAGTTAAAGCTCTTAGACAGAGTAGAAGAAAAAAGCCTAGGGGAAGAAGAGCTAAAAGAAGGTCTGATACAATTAGAAGATGAACAGCTTAGAGGGTAAGACTTCTGGTGTGTATAAGGTTTACACAGAAACCAGTTCTTACATTATTAATCTCAATCGTGGGATAGCTAAGCGCGCACCGGGGGATGGGATGGGTAAGGCTCCTGAAGAGGAGCTAGAGCTAGAAGTGGTAATGCTTCGTGGGGATAATATGTGGTTCAATCTTCGGGCAGTAAATGCTACTGTTGGGCAGATAATGCACCTAGATTGTGAAGGAATCGACGCCACAAGTGGTTATACTTGGCGTAGGACAACAATCGTACGAAAGATTGAAAAGATAGATGGACGCAAAAAAGTATGATCGGCAGGTTGAACTTGTCGACATTGGTGAGGCCGAAGAGCTCGCTGTAAAAATGATCATGCAAGAAGGAGCCTTACGGTTCCAAGACTTGGTGGTTGCTGAACTTACAAAGCATGGTATGTTCGACGCCATTACTGTTATAGAAAAAGTCGAGCTTGACTCTTAAACAGAGAGTTAAGGATGCTGCAAAACCACATCTTGCCCAGTATGGGAGAGCTCCTGTATTGGTTAAGGGTGCCACTTGGGTTCTTGTCGCGTTAATCATCATTCCTGATCCTTTTGACTGGATCCCTGGACTCGCGCTAATGGACGAACTTTTGTATGCTTCTGTACTATTATGCTTACTACATAAGTATGGTGCAGCTGCTGGTGAAGACAAAAGAAGTGCAAAAGATCTAGTTAACGAAATTATAGGGAGAAAAAACTAATGGACATTGAACAATTTAAAGAAGTATCTAAACCGTTTTACAGTGAGACCTATCAAGTTCTAGTTAAGAAGCAGGCTGACTATGGGCCACTTAATATCTCTAGAGCTCCTGGAGGTCCTTTGAATGGTCTTAGGGTTCGTATGCATGACAAGCTATCTCGTATTAATCACTTGATTGACAGCGGTGCAACACCAGAGAACGAAAGTTTGCGCGACTCTTTCCTAGATCTTGCAAACTATAGCGTTATCGCAATGATGGTTCTAGATGGCAAATGGCCAAGTGAGTAATGAAGAAGCCGAAAAGCTTAAGCAAGAGGGCCGCGAGGAAGTCTTGGACTGGCTTGTAGCTAGGGAGTTCCTAGGCTACAGTAGGCCGGAAAACCTATACTTTCGGTGGGACTGGTACAAGGGTGTCCTTACCCAGATGCCTTGGGCCAAATCAGAGAAAAACTAGACTGATAAAATTAACCTATCTTTAGAGATAGGAAATATTATGACTCCAACACCTCCATACTTTCAGAGCCAAATGGAAGAGCAAAAGAAGTGGGACGATGGCTTTAGAGCTGGGGTAGCTGAAGTTGTCTCTGCACTGTCAGAAAACGTGTCATCTGAAGACTTAGAGGGTCCCACAAGGGACTGGGTAAAAGACTTTAACGACAAGGTCTCAAAGAAGTATTTGTAGTCTAAATATTCTGATAGGGTAAACATAGCCCGATTAAAAGCTTAGGAGACTACTGGCATGAGGATTAATGAGAAGAGCTTGCAACGTCTTCAAAAGCAGCGCCACATGTACGACATTCAGCGTATGATTTTGGCCAATCCTCTATTTAAAAACCTAGGTGCTAAAGATCAAAAGACCTTACAAAAGCTTATTTATAAAGCTGAGCTGGCTGAGATGTTTATGCGCGATCGTAACGTGATTAGGATCAACCAATCCTTTGATGAGATTATGGAAAATGTCATGGGTATGATTGACGAGTCTATGTATAGCGAAGAAGAACTTGAAGAAAAAAGACGTCGCGAAGAGGATGATTTTTAGACTTTTGTGTGTATAATGAAATTGTACTTATGGGTACTGTTCATTGTTATTCCTTTAGTGTGATTGATACAGAAAGCCCCCGGTGTAGAGGCCGGGGGTTTTTTGTTTTTAAGGTCTGTGTGCTATGGGAGTCTTGACCAAGTTATTGGTCCAACAATGCCGTCAACTTTTAAACCATTTGCTTTCTGAAAAGCTCGGACTGCTCTGTCAGTGATTGGACCGAACTGTCCGTCTTGTTTTAGACCCAACTTACTTTGTAGAAAAACTACATTCGGTCCTGTAGATCCTATTTTTAACCACTTACCTAATCTAGGTTTTTTACTTACTGGAGGAGTAGGTGGTGGGGTAGGGACTGGAATTGACGTTGGTGCTGGTGCAGAGTTAGATGCTCTCTTATTGCACTCAGCAACAATGTAGTCAAGTTGAGACATTATGAATGGTCCAGGACAAGCGGTTGCTTTGTACTGTGAGTGCCACGCTATAAAGAACTCTGACTGTCTAACTGAAGGCTCATTCTTTGCAAATCCTTTTCCTGCTCTAGGCGATTGACTTGCGTGAAACACAATTACATCAATTAAAGCATTAAGAGATTCCGGAGATATAGGCCAATCTCCTCCAGTAGAAGAGTTATCTATCTCAAACGAAACAGCGTTTGGATCTGGGGCTCCACCAGTTGAGTGGGGTCTGCGTTCAGGGTTTACAATCCCTGTTACAGCTCCGCTTCTGGCTATGTGATATGTGGGGTGTGAATCTCTAGTGTTAGCGTTAGCTACATAAGATAACCCGTTAGTACCTGCAACGTGGTGTATTACTACTCCGTTGATTGGTTGACCATTACGAGAGCCACCAAATCCGTTATCTTGTACTCCTGATACTTTTGGATACCACGTCATACGTTTCTCCTCTTTAACATTTACTTCTCCTTGCGCGTTGGGACTTGTTTCCAGTTTTAGAAACAATAGTGCCGTCTTCGACAAGCCCCCTTGATTTATAAAGTAAAAGTAAAGTTAAGTACTTTTTATTAGCCCAGCAGTCCCCAGGTCTTAGGTCCGACAACTCCATCAGCAGTTAAACCTTTTGAAGCTTGGAAAGCGACAACAGCTGCGTGAGTCTTAGGACCGAATGGACCAGTTGGGTTTACACCAAGTTTGTTTTGTAAGTAAAGAACATCTGCGTTAGCAGGTTCGCCTTGCTTTAGCATTCTTCCTGGGTACGCTCTTGTTCCAGCTTTAGCTGGTGCTGCAGGTGTTGCAGGTGCAGGTGCAGCACTTGTAGGTGCGCCTCTAAAAGCTTCGTAGTCAATGTTTCCAGCACCCATAGTTGGTGTACCGCCGACTCTGAATGAGAAGTGAAGGTGTGCTCCGTAGCCGTTTTCTTTGCCAAGACCTGAGCCACCAGTTAGGCCAATTACTTGACCCTGCTTTACTGCTTGTCCTGGTTGAACATCAATGCGTGAAAGGTGCAGGTAATCTGCAGTGTGACCTGATGGGAAGCTTAGAAATACCATACGTCCACCAGCCCCGGTGAAAGTGTTAACAATATTTATAACAGTTCCGTCAGCGACTGCTTTTGCTGGTGTTCCAGTAGCAACCGCGTAGTCAACTCCTGGATTTACTGAGGGCTTTGCCCTATTCTTGTGCCCGTTAAAGCTATCTGAAATTGATCCGCCATCTACTGGCCGTATCCATGTTGACATATTAAATCTCCTTAGTTTTCCATAATTATTTGGAATGTGCGTTAATACTGCTTTTCAGCATCAAATTATATTATACATGAAAAATTTTTCACCCTTTTATTTACAACGGATATAAGAAACCCCGGTAACTACTCCAATTACAGAGAGCTACCGGGGCTTAGGGAACGACTACTTAGTTTTCTTTTTTGTTTCTTTTTCTTCCTTCTCATAGCGGAAGAACGGGAAGGTTACAACCACAGGAGGAGGGTCAAACCAATTAGGTTTCCTGTTAGATCTTTAGCGGAGCCTTCTAGTACTAACCATGCAACGGCCATACCAAGAAGAGTCCACGACTGCTCGATTACGTCTTTTACTAGTGCTTTGATGAAATGCATTTATTTGCTTCCTTTTTCTCTTCTTTGTTTTAGTAGTTCAAAGTCTTTGACTTTTGTTTCTCCCATGTAGTCCCACGCATATCCTCCTGCAATTAATGCAGTGTTAACGGATTCGCTTGCGCCATCTAGGAAAATCCAACCAAGGATCCGGCCATACTTTTCAGTAGAGTCTGGCTTCTCGGTGCGAATAACAATAAGACTTGCAGCCTTTAGGGTCTCAGCTAAGTGCTTCTTAACTTCTAGTCCTAAAGCCTTTTCTGCTTTGTCAGTCGTGCGTGATTCTGGTGTATCTATTCCAGCTAGACGGACTCGCTGGGTGTAGGAGATGTTGAAGCCTAGATCTAGATCGACGTCAATAGTGTCTCCGTCAACTACCCTTAAGACTTGCTTTACTCGATATTCGTACATTTATGCTCCGCTTCTTATGTTTACGGTGGTTGCTATACCGGCCATTGAAACGGCGGATAGGGCTATCTGGGTGACTACAACGGCTGTAACAACCACCTTTTCTGACTGCTCTCGGACCTGAGGGCTCATGTCAGCTCCAGCGTTTCCTAGGAAGTTAAGGGTTTCTAGGGCCCCTCCAAGGACGTCACCAAGGAGTGGGATGGCTGCTAGGGACTCGTCTAGGACAATGTCATCCTGCTGGGCTGCCACGAATAGGGCCTCAAGAGCCTGCTCGTACTCCTCAGAGCCTGGTTCTGCTGTTTCGAAGGTCTCGAGGGCTGCCTCAATAAGAGCCTCTGCCTGGGCCTCTGAGAGCTCTGTAGGGACTATTTCAGCTAGGTCTATATCCATAAGGACTTCAGGGGTAATCTCCTCTGGCAAATCCTCTACAGAAGTGATAGGCTCCTCTTCAGAAGGAGTTGGTTCAGGTGAAGGTTCAGGTGAAGGCTCAGGTTCGACAGGTTCTGGAGAGGGCTCTACAGGTTCTGTGGTTGGCTCTTCTGGTTGCTCTGGTTCCTCTGGCTGTGGTGTGGTCGGTTCTTCTGGCTCTGGCTCCAGCGATGGTTCTGGTTCTGGGACTACTGGTGTGGTCGGCGGTACGGTTGGTTCAACGGTCGGTTCTGGGGATGGAGTCGGAGTCGGCTCCACTGGAATCGGCTCATAAGTAACCAGAAGGATTAGCACCTTCACGGTTCCGCCTGCTGGATCATTCTGGAAAGTTTCGTTCGATACTTCTACTGTTGCTGAAGTCTCTCCAGCTAGTAGCTCAAACAAAATAGAAGAGACGTCTTGTCCTCTGGTCGAGTTGTTTGGATCTCCGTAGTATCCTGTGGCACTGGCAATTCTCTGACCTTCAGGGGCGATTATCTCTATAGACTGGCCTTCGTTTGTAACTGTTGCACCATTTGGAACTGTAGGTGGAGGCGGTGGAGGGGACGCTACTAATGTCGAAGCAGTGTCCGAGTATGGAGAGTAGACAGCTTCTGTGTCGTTATCAGAACGTATTCTGAATTGGTAAGTCTGATCTAATCCACCTGTTGTTTGGAAAGAGTCTCTAGGTATGATGATGCTGTTTGTAGTAGACGCTACTCCCCAGCCGGTGACAAAGTTATCTGTTGACCAACTGACTGCGTAGCGCTCTACTGAAGTGCTTGTAGGGGTTGGAGCATCCCAGGTAAGCTGAACGGTTCCATCCTGTAGTTGAGTAGCGGTTACGTTTGTTGGAGCGTTAAGAGACGGAGCTGGTGGCTCTGGGGTAAAAGGGTTCTCTGTTGGTGGCTCTGGAGTAAGCTCTGGAGTCTCTTCAGTCTCTTCAATTCCGTAGGTCTCAAAGTCAACGATTGTGCCATCGTTTAGACGCACTCCGGTTCTAGGGTTGTACTGTGGGTACTCTGGACCAGAGAGGGTGTAAGCCATAGCAACTGTGCCATCTGAAAGAATGGCAGCAGTAATCACAATATGAGTTGGCTCTGTTGCATTTTGTAGCCAGATTGGTCTAGCTGAAATGTCTACCTGGAATCCACCATCTGATGAACGAATGATTAAATGTTCGTCAGATCTCCACTGCGGGTATACAACCCAGTCGAAGGAGTAGAGGGAGATAGAAGGAGTAGAGGGGTAAGTCCAGTAGGTTCCATCTGGAGCGCCGAAGACGATAACTGAGTTGGTTGTAGCGTAGACGCTGTTATAGGCTACTCCGTCAAAAGTTACGTCAACGGATAGTGGAATCTGATAAGAGGTGTCATCTCCACCGCAAGTGTTAAGCTCTACAACTACTGGTTCAGTTGAAGCATTTTGTTGGGCAGCAGCCACTGCAGCTTCTTGTCCTGGGTAGACGCAAGTATTAGCGTTGGCTAAGTCTGCTGCAAGGAATGCTGGGGCAAACGCGAGTAAAAAGGCTAGAAGGATTCTGCTTCTAGTTAGTTTAAATTTAGGCATACTCTACTTCTTGGCCTTAGCCTTAGTGGTGGAATTGCCGTCCTGATCGACGCCCTTAAGGGACATAGCAGGGGCAAAGGCAGCGTTGATTTCTGCACGGGTTAATTTGCCATCTTCTAGGAAGGCAACGGATAGACGCTCGATAACCTTGGCAACTGCAAGGATTCCGCCCATAGCCATAGCCAGCCATAGGTCTACGCCCATGACAGCTCCAGCGCCAATGACGCCTAGGGCAGATGCGATAAAGGTTGCCACTATTCGGGCAAGAACATTAAGGGTTGTTTTCAATCTGGGGCCTTTAAATTAGGCCTCTCCCCAGAGAACTACTGCTTATATTTTATCAGACTTCTATTTGTAGTAGTATTTTTTTATGGAAGAATCCACTAGAAAATTACGTATTGATTTAGAGAATACATACGAGCCAGAAGAGTGCTACATAACTACGCACCAAATTTTTGAAGAGTTTAGTCTCGCTCCGTCTTTAAAAGATCTTTCATTATCTCTACATAACCCTGATCCCGTAAATATGGGCAGCACTGAATTAGATTTTGTAGATACAAATGAAATGATTTCAGATGAGATTAAAGTTTTAATTTATGTCCAAGACACTATCTATCACTTTTTTATAGACTCTCTAACTATGATCCTTAAGATACATAAGGAGCATTCAAATATTAAGTTTGTTTTATACCTACAAAGAGCTAGAGGCACTAAGGGTATAGATAATTTCTACGAGCTACTATTTTTAATTCTAGACGGGCAAGGTGTAAACTATACAACCGTATCCACCGTACCGGGGAAAGACTATGCACCAGTCTATAAATTTAATAACTATGTGCGAATAGACAGACAAGTCAATATCCACCACTTGATGTCTTTCTTAGACGTGGAGTATATGGCAGACATTGCTATTAAATACTCTAGAAAGTATATGAATGCTACCGAGTCGGTTGAACCGTTTAGGAAGCTATACATATCTAGAGGCAACGCTCCATCTGATTTAGGACCTATAGAAGAGGACTATCCAGACTACAGGGACGACCTGAGAATGAACGACGCCCTAAAGTTAGAGGAATTCTTTGTCAGTCAAGGGTACGAAGCTTTCAGCCCTGAGAAGAAGTTTGGCTCTATTATGGAGCAGATTGTGTATATGAGTGAGGTAAAGACCCTAGCTTCCATTACAAGCTCTGGCCTAGCTAACATGATATTTATGAGGCCTAACCAGACAATCATTGAGGTTCAGGCTGAGCTGGTCCAGGTTATGAGGTTTGAGAAGGATAGCTATGTCTACCCTAAACAGCAGATACATAACTACTATTCGACCTTATCCTTTATGAGGCAGCATACCCATATAAGTATCCCTAGCCGTAGGGATCCGGATAAGGTAATTAAGACCCTAACTAGCGGTCAACTTTCCTATTTAATTTAGTTGCATTTGCCTTAACAGTGTGCTAGGGTTATTGGTTTAGGAGGTGTAAATTATGGAAATTACATTCGTTTGGAGCTGGCTATCCTTTTGGGTAGGTGTTGCTTCTGTATTCGTAAGCCTGTTTGCTATAGCTGTAGTAATGGCTGTAGCCAATGCTGGTAAGGCAAAGAAGAAGACTTCTGAGCTTATCGACATGCAATGGGGCTCAAGCTTTAAGTAGCCCCTCAATTGCTGGTAGAATAGGTGTCATGGAGATACTTATCTGGCTGGGCGTATTAGCCTGGTTTGTTGGTGCTGTTGGCGCTTATTTTGTCGTATCTATCAAACTATCTAAAGAGATAAAAGAGATGACCCCTGATCAGCGGAGAGAGTTCTTTAAGACTCGGAGGCAGAGATAGAGGCTAAAGCTCTCTACCCTCTTCAAATTCTTCTTCTCGTTCTGGCCCCCAGGCATAATACTTAACGGTCTTGAGAAGGTCCAGAACTTCATATGTAAGGGCCTCTGTGGCCAATAGAAGGTCTGCCTTGTGTTCTGGATCTGTAGGCTGCTGTACCTCTGTGTGGACTTCCTGGACGGCATAAGCGCATAATTCTAAACGCCTTAGAGCTACATCTATAGGCGTTGCTAGTGGATCTCTCTGACCTGCCATAAGACTATTTTAAGGGCTGAATGAGAGGGGGAGTTTAGTAGATTCAATCCTTCCAATCCTCTTAATCCTTTGATTAGTTTCTTAATATAGAAAATTCTAGAAAATATTTTTCAACTTATAAAAGTAATAAAGGGATTGAAGGGGATTGGACGGATTGGAGGGATTAAAAACTTACTTGCGCTATCTTGCTTGGTTGGTATACTACGGAGAAACCGTGGCTATTGGGGATAAATAACTACTTGACAAGTTAGATGGATAGTGTATTGTTAGGAGGGGTATTTAATCCCCGTCTTTACTGTCTTTTATGGCAGTATCCTTGGCTTCTTTCCTAGATCCCTTTAGCTTCTTTGGGGTCTGGACTAGGTGAGGAGCCTTCAGCATAGACTGAAATAACGCTTGGGCTTCTGCCTTGCGTCTGGCTTCATTGGCTCTATCTAGCATGGCTTCAGTATAGCAGTTCTTTATATATAATATAAATCAATAATCAATAATCAAAATCAATAAATCAATAGATCAATAGTTATACGAGTTCTGAAGTTGGCTTCGTAATTTTGAAACTTGTAGGGGGATTGATTTATTGATTTATTGACTTTGATTTCCGGTTTGAAGTATAGCAGGGGGGTCTGGCATATTGACCTATATTACTTATATTTGCAACAGCAGTAGGCTAGAATCATAGAAGGTATTATCAAAAGAAAAAAGATATCTTTTCTTAGAATCTGATAATACTAAAGGGCTAAGTATAACATAGATTCTAGAAAATACTAGGTTATTTTTTGATAATACCTAGTTAAAATAGTACTTATATACTTATCTTACTATTAGTATATTGCCCGTATAGGAGTTTTTTCCGGGGGTTACTATGCTGAAAGTCCAATAAGTGTATAAGTCTATAAGTAGTATTTTCTATGCTAGACTGTAAACTATGGAATTGGACTTGACATTTGCTTTTTTGTTCGAGACTATATAGACTACTACAAAGACAGGAGATATGATGAATGACACTGAAGCTACCGAGGTGTTAAAAGCAATCCATGAAGAGTACCGTGAACGGTATATCAGAGATGGCTACCTTGATTTCAATAAAGACATCAACGACCTAATGATGAAAGAGATGAACTACTATCCAGAAAAGTTAGCCTCTTCCGTAACGGTCGAAGGAGTTAAAGTCGGTTGGTATCAAGACGCCAAAGGATCATTGTATCGATATGACGGAGTCATTTGGGATGTAGTCCCGAAGGACAAGATTTCAGGATTGGAGTACCTAGGTTAATGTCTGACATTTTTAATTCTTTAAGTTTCTCTGAGGAAGATGTCGAAGCTGTGCTAGATGAGTTCGAAGCTGAGCAAGCTTTGAATGGACAGATCTGTGCTTGCGGTCATCCAGTTAAACACCATAAGTACAGCAAGATCCTTGGGATTACTCAGTGTAAAGCTGGGAAGCAGCTCTGTAACTGTGCTTATGTGAATCCGGTTCTTCGAGTATCGAACAGTAGATTCTTTATGAGGAAGTCTACGGGCCATGGGCCTAGACACGCTCTGACTCTGGGAATCCACTCAGTGGTTAGGGAGAATCTCAATAGGGGTGACGACAATCAGATATCCATGGATTGGATGAACAACCCTGTCTCTTGTGAGAAGTGCAAGGCAACAGACAAGAAGCTGAGCCCAATACTTTTAACAACCAGTAGGACCAGGTTTGACCTAGACATCGAGCTCAAGGATCGACTGGTCACAGCTCTACTTTGTGGGGAGTGTGCTGGTTAATATGGAAGAGAAACTAGAGTCGATAGCCAAGGCGATTGAGAGCCATATTGCAATCCTTGTGGACTATGATGTAATTGAGGCTCAAGTTGGAGATACCCTCTCCGAGTATGTTTGGGCCATTGTTACTGATAATCAAGAGGAGTCAGAGACCCTGGCAACCGTAAGCAAAATAGGAGAGAATAATGAAGTTCACCTTCTGGGACCAACTGGTTTTAAACCTGACTGGTAGACTACCGCGGAGGACTCAAGCTGAGGTCGACGATCTGATTGCCCTCAAAGAGATGATCTCCAGGGTAACTGAGCTTGAGTACAGGTCTAGGTTGCTTGCCGCTGAGAAGCGTAAGGTTGCCAAAACTAAGAGCGACACGCCCAAGCCAACAAAGCCAAAAACTACCAGAAAAAAGAAGGCTGAATAGCCTCTCTACACAGCTTAAAAAAGATACTGTAGTATGTACTTAAGAACACATTTGTACCACAGATGGGTTCAACAAGCTTCGGCGAAGGCGGTCAAGCTGAAACCGAAGTCGGAGAGTATTCTCCGATGCCTGGCATAGTTGCTAGGTGTAAATGAATACAGGTCTGCAGGAATCTAACGTGTCTCAACTCACGCTGGGAGAGAGTTCCTAAACTGACCAGAAGTGACCGTTTCGTCTGCTAAGGTAGGCGAGACGGTTTACTTTTTATCTGGGAGTTTTAGTTGGCAGAAGACATAGTGAAAATAGTTCCACTCGCTGAGGAGATGGGCATAAGTTACAAGACAATATATGTCTGGATCAACGACTGCCGCCTTGAGATGAAGAAGCCTGGGTTCGTCAGCAGGTCCGAAGCTTGGGAAGTCTTCGACTATATGAGATCGAAACGGTCAGAGATTTCTTACTTCACATCGACTTATGGTATCAACCGAGATGCCTATGGACGATTCATTTCTGAGCCTAATGAATAAACAAAAGTCATAAACAAATCAATAAACAACATTAATGTTAAACTAAATTTATGTGCGAGATATGTACAACTGAGATGGCGGAGAGCTATGTAGCTCTTCCCAAGTTTAAGATTACCCCTGAGCAAAAGTTGTTGCTAAAGGGCAAACCTCATACTGGCTTAAATTCAAAACTAACCCCAGAGCAACTAGAAGATCGTCGACTCTATAAGCGAAGCTACGACAAGCTCTATCGAGAGTGGCGCAGGGCTAACGGCGACAATTATCAAAAAGAATATCAAAAGATATACAAGAGAAACCACGCTTCAGAGATTCACGAATACATAACTGGGTACCGAAAAAAGAACCCTGAATATGCCTTAAAAGCCAGTAGAAGAAAGCGAGCTAGAAAAGCTCTAGCTCCATCGCATCACTACACTTCAAAAGACATCCTAAGTATTCATGGGACAGCATGCTATCTATGTGGCAGAGAAATTGATTTATCAGCCCCACGCTCATCAGGAATTCCTGGCTGGCAGGAGGGCCTACATTTAGATCACGTAATCCCGCTGGCAGCAGGTGGCTCCGACACTGTTGAGAATGTTAAACCGACTCATGCACTCTGTAATATGAGAAAGAATTCTGCCATTCCGATTGACATTGGAGATACGGAAATAACGGTTAAGGTACTATTTGATCAGATATACGGTCAACCTAAAAAGGGTAGGCCATCAATTGAATAGTCATCCGTTGTTTATGCGGGGGAAAAAGGTAGCTCACACTCTCTCCACACGCAAAAATTCGTCCGGAACTAATCACCAAGTTTTAACGAATGTACAATTGTTAGTTAGGGCGGCCAGGATTTCCGTCCTCTCCCCAGTAGATCCTGGTCGTCCGCTACTCAAACAGTTGGAGCGTTTAACATGAGCACTCAGGACCTATCCCCTGAATATCAGATAGATGAACCAATCGACCTTAGGGCCGATCTGGCCTCTCTTGGAATCGAAGAAGTCGATAAAGGCGTCTGTGAAGACAACTATGAAAACCGTGGTATATTACGGCGCGCTAAACTCAACTGGGATCCAGTCTTCTCAACGAACGGCGTGCCTACAGGACTAATAAGGGCCCGATCAAAAGAGACCACCAAGGAACGCCGCCTCCTATCCCTAGCGGAGAAGCGTCCACTACTTGTCAACCAATCGGATAACAACTCAGATTTCTTAACCGGCCTGGACCTCTTAGCGGAATCCGCCTCGGATTATTTAGTACCGCCTTGGGTTGTGCATTCTACCAGGTTATACTTGAAAGAGCAAGAGGACGGTGGACCAAAATCCGCTAAACGCCAGCCGCTCTGCCAGCCCCACCGTTGCCGCCAGATCAAAGATGACGGTATCCGCTGTATGCTCTGGGCATCGGGACGTCCAAAGGATGACGGTCTCTGCCGGATACATTTGCGCAGTGTTAAAAAGTTAACCTCGGATGACATTGAACGGGCGCGCACTAAGTTGATGCAAGCCGCCCCGTATGCCGTCGACAAACTTGAGGAGCTTATGGAGTTCGCTGAGAGCGAACCGGTAATGCTCAAAGCCGCAACCGAGATCCTTGACCGAGCCGGCGTGCGCGGAGGTATAGAGATTGACTCGAACGTTAATATCGACGTCCGGCCTGCAGCGGAAGTAATCAACGAACGTCTCAACCGGCTTGCCGCAGGAGCCATTCATGCAGCGGCCCGCTTATCTCAGGAAGGTATGGACGTCGTTGACGCTGAGGTTGTAGTTGAGGGTGAAGATACCGGATCCAAAACTTTTAACGAATCATTGGACGGCCCGGTAGACGTAACGACCGGATCTGAAGATAACGGATCTATAACGTTTAACGATTCGTTAAAAGATGACCTGGATCCAACGGAATCCACGGTCCACGGTCCACGGTCCACAGAAGAACGGCCTGCTCTACCTAAGGAAGAGAAATAATGAATAACCTAAACGGTAACCCGGATCCAACCTTTGCACGGATCATTGAAGCGGCCCGCACCCATTACGAGAACCTCAAAGCGGACATCCCAAACGCCTCTAACCGGATAGAGTACATACGTCTGACGACCTTAGCTCAGGAAGCATATACTCTTTTAACGAATCTTGAATTGTTCGAGCTCGGTCTCGTCTACGCACGGGTAGCTAATCTAGACGCCCAGTCAATGGAGCGTTACATGGAAATAATCGCGTCTCGCAAATCTGACGGATCCGAGATCCCGTTGGATCTACCAGAGTTTAAAAGTCCGTTTACACCACCACCGTCCACAATGCAGTAGACTTCTCCCATGAGGTTTAAAAAGACGCAAGGACCTGGACCACACGTAGAGCTGTTCATATCCACAGCACAGAAGTACTTGGGGTATACTTCAGAGATCCTCGGCCGTAATATGTTTGGTCAAAAGGTTGGTTACGACGCCGGCCCATGGAGTGGCGCGTTCATTGATGTTGTTGCCCGGGAGTCCCTGGTGAACATTCCATCATTCGTTTATTCAGCTGCCGGTCTGGCGGAATGCATTCGTAGTGGCGCGATCTCGCGAGCGCCGCGGCCTGGTGACATAGCGATCTTTAACTTTTCATCAATGAGCGGACATGAGCCGGATCCCTTCGGCCCGCCCCATTGCGGGATCGTTACTGACGTCCAAGAATTCACGAAGAGCGGCCGGTTTGTAACGGTTGAGGGAAACACTGAAGGTGGATCCAAACATTTAACGAAGGACGGCGTGCACCAAAAGATCCGCCACGTAACGGACGTTGTAATCTTCTGCAGGCCCGCCTTCACTAACGGGAAGATCCGATCCAGGAAGACTTTTTACGAACGGTTCATGGATCTGTTCGATGCGGCCCGCACTCGTATAACGGTTGCTGAACTGGAGGAGATCCGGATAGCGGCGAGCGCGCCTTCAGTATTAAAGTTAAACGGAGAGATCCGCCACGGGGATCGGAACAAACGGATCGAGACGATCCAGCTAGCGCTCGCAACGGTAACGGACCTCAGGGGCTGTGAACCAGGGAAGTGGGATGCCATCACGGCTGCGGCCTGCTCGCGCTTTCAACGAAACATTGGACGAACCGGATCTGATGTTACGGGTCTTCCGGATCCGGGTACTTTAAAACGTTTGTCAAAAGTTAGCCGCGTTTTCAAACTTGAATCCGAGTAGTTCTTGTGCTAGACTTCGATGGTCTATAGAAAGGACGTTAAAAACATGAACAAAGCAGTAATTGAGTCCTACCTCAGGAACCTCCTTGGCCAGGTTGCTGGAGCAGTCATGATTGTTACCCAGACATCAGGAATTCTGAATCCAATCGACTTCGGTACCAGTGAGTGGCTCCTCGTGGCCAACGCCTTGTGGGCGTCCCTCATCCCAGTAATCCTACGTTGGGTCAACAAGGCCGACCCAGCATTCGGCGCGGTTGCAGAAGTTGCAGCCAAGGAAATCACAAAGAAGATCTCTTCAGCGGCAAGCTCAGCAAAGAAGAAACCTGCTGCTAAGAAGCCAGCAGCAAAGAAGCCAGCAGCAAAGAAGCCGGCAGCAAAAAAGAGATAACTTTTAACGAATCATAAGAAGCCGGCCCGGTTCAATGTAACCTCGGCCGGTTTTCTTTTTTCTAAAATAGACTTGACAAATAAAAAACGGCATGCTAGTGTTTCAAAACAGCTAACAGAAAGGACTGAACATGCAGTCAAAATACATCAAGATGTTATCGGATGAGCAGAGAATTTGCAGGGCCTGCGGATATGAACGTTCACCAAATGCCGGCCCGTCGGATGACTTGCAGTATTTTAAACAAGGACCGTACCACCCGTCATGTCATGAAGAGGTTGAGCAGCTGATCAAAACTTTTAACGAAAGCGGCGTGCCCCGTGAAAAAGCGATCGAGATATTTAAGCGCCTCGGTATTAATTTAGAACTGCTCAGTGTCAACGGAGTGTCTGCTAAGAACTTGACAAAATAGTAACGGCTTGCTATAGTCAATGCTATGGATGAAAAGTGCGAGCTCTGCGGAGCAACGGGTAAGGGAACATCGGCGTGGGGCGGTTGGTGCCACGACTGCGACAATCAAATGTCGGAAGCGGTTTGAGTAACGGCGTGCACTGGATTTGTTCGCGCGCCAACAGTTACGGTATCGGCGTGCGCCGTTTGCCACGGAGTACCTGCACCTGCGGTGAGTACTGGATGTTCTACTGCGAGGACTGCGGAGAGTGCACACATTGCATCGGTGAGTACTACATGGTCGAGGACGAGGTTTGGTATTCCGCGATCAGCGCACGGAGCAAACCCGACATGCTTTGCGTTGGGTGCCTGGAAACTCGCATCGGTCGACTTTTAACGAAAGATGATTTTAGTGACGCCCCGTTGAATTCGCTGCCATTCTGGACTAGGTCCGAGAGATTGAAATCTAGATTGAATTCGACCGGGCCTACTTTTCACGAATGATCGATTGTGCTCCGCGAGGAGGGGTTCCAAAACTTTTTAAAAAAATCTTCCCTTTTTCCCTTTTGTTTTTGAAAACTATGGTATAGTTCAAATACCAAATAGAGAGGGGAAGTCATGGACTTCTATGGAAACCCAGAAATCAAAAAGGCCTATCAGGCTGGCTTCAATGATGGACTCCAATGTGGCGTAGATAACGCACGAGAGTTCGAATACATAAATGAAGAGCAGGCAGAAGAACTTCTGACTGAACTAGTGAAAGAGGAAAACTAATGGGGCTAGACATGTATCTTGAGGCGAGGAAGTTTGTCTCGTCATACTCTGACGCCGAGACTTACCAGAACCTGAAAAAGCAAATGGCGCTCGCGGACGGAGACCTGCCGCACAGCAACTTCGGCACGCTCAGTCTTGAGGTTATGTATTGGCGGAAAGTAAACGCCGTCCATGATTGGTTTGTTCGTGAGGTTCAGAACGGCGAGGATGACTGTAAGACGTATCACGTCAGCAAGGAAAAGCTTGCCGAACTCGTGGACATCTGCAAGCGGATTGTCGATAAACAAGACCCGACGGTTGCTGCGGATTTACTCCCATCGGCGAGCGGGTTCTTCTTTGGGTCAACGGACTATGATGAGTATTACTACGAAGGCCTGCTTTGGACTATCGAGGGGATTGAACGGATACTGAATAATCCGGCCTATGACGGCATGGACTTCTACTACCAAGCCAGTTGGTGAAACCTGACGGTTGGCTTGCTGGTTCGTGAAAAGTTCACCAGCAGCAGCTGACGGCATGGATCGTAAGTCCTGGTGCAGCGGCTTGCTGTTTCGTGAAAAGTTCAGCACAGTTGACGGGGATCCAAACTTTTAACCAACGGTGAAGCTATATGTATACCCAAATCACCATGCGGCGAGCGCGGTATGCTATGTTTCATGCGTTCATTAGAGTTACACGTAATCGAGACGGCAAGCGACGTTGACGACGCCGTTACCGCTGGTGTACTCCTACCCGAGAGCCTGGTAGAGACAGAGTGCTCTGACTGCTCTGAAGGGGTTGGTTACAGCGGACTCGACGAATTCGCGCCGTTCTCAGTGGTGATCGACGAGAATGATAGAGATTGGATTCTCTGCAGCGAATGCGCATCTCCAGTGGTTGACGGGGGATGGAGACAAGCCACACATATGCCTGAGACGTACTCTAAAGGGAATATCTATGAGCCTGATGAGGACCTAGACTTCTACTGATCCATTTTGACTTCAGCCCAGGCTGAGCCAAACTTTCCACGATCGTGGGGCAAAAAAGAATTTGAAAAACTTTTAACGAATACGCTTGCGTTTTGTCAGCCAATCGTGCTATCGTTCTTTTGTTGGCAAAAGCCAACGATAAGGACACAAAACGAAAGGGTATCAAAATGGCAATTACGCCAGTAATGACAAGTCCAACGATTGTAGGGAAAGCTCTCTACTTGGAACTTGTAAACAATCCAGACGCACCAGAGGGTTCGATTGGTATGTGGCACAAGGACGCTGTAAAGCAAGTAATCATAATGCCACAACACTTGGACGAAGTTGGTATCGCACAACCAGTTCAGATTTGGGACAGAGTTCTTTCCAAGCACTCTCCAAGAAGCCAATGGGACGCTAACAGATTTGGCTCTGGCAGATTGGTAAAGAAGTTGGACGAATCCAAACTCGAAGCTGAAACTGGTTATCACATTTCTTACTCAAGCTACTCGAGTGATGAACTAGCAAGTATGTCGCCAGTTGATAAGCACAACGCAACCATTTACACAATTACTGAAAAGATGAAAAGCTACTTGCTCGACAACTATTCCGTGAAAGATGAAAATGGAGAATCTACAATGGTCGCTACCCAGACTTGGGTGGTCAGAGATTCCAAGCCACTTGCTATCGAAATGACTAACGAGGAACTTGACTTAGCTCGCTCTGGCAAAACACCTCAAGCTGTTATCCGCAGAATCCAAAAGGCAAGATTGTCTGCTGGCTTCCCAGAAAAAATCGTCTAAGACAGAAAACGAAAGGACACAATCAAAATGTATCTACAACGAGAAATCGCAAAAGGCACTTACAATCTCAATGGTGTATCAGACATAGACACACTATTCAGCGAGATTGTTGGAAACGCTGTATTACACACAACAACCCCAACACTTGATTCACTTGTTGGAGTTGGTGGTCGTGCCACGCTAAGGGCAAAGCCAACTGCTAAGGGTGCTAAAGTTGTATCTGAAACTACAACCCCAGAAACTCCAACAGATTTGGAAATTGTAATGGAAACGACTGAATCACTTTCGGGAGAGGAATCTTATTCTCGACCAAATGGTGAGGACTACTACGCTCGCAACTGGGGAGAACACACAGACATAGAAGTTCTACGCAAAGCGAGAAAAGCCAACCAGTTTGTAATGCTGTATGGAAGTCCAGGAACAGGAAAGACTGCTTGTGTCGAAGCCGCTTTCCCAGACGAACTTTATACAGTTCTTGGTTCGGGCGATACCGAAGTCGCTGACTTGGTAGGTGGCTATGTCCAAACTCCGAGTGGTGGATTCGAGTGGGTGGACGGAAGTTTAGTCAAAGCCGCTTCCGAGGGCAAAGTTCTACTGATTGACGAAATTGGTCTGATTGACCCGAAAGTTCTTTCGGTTGTCTATGGACTAATGGACGGCAGAAAAGAAATCACAATCACACAGAATCCAGAGCGAGGCACAGTAAAAGCTAAGGACGGATTTTTTGTAGTTGCGGCTACTAATCCAAATGCGGCAGGGGTGCGATTGAGTGAAGCCTTGCTTTCTCGATTTGTTATCCAAGCTGAAATGACTACTGACTGGTCGCTCGCTAGAAAACTTGGCGTTCCGAATCCTGCCGTAGTTGCTTCACAGAACTTGTCAAAGAAATTGGAAAGTGGTGAAACTTCTTGGTCGCCTCAAATGCGAGAGCTACTTGCCTTTAGAGATTTGAGCAAGTCGTTTGGAACTAAGTGGGCGATTGAGAATCTACTTGCTTCCGCACCAGAGATTGACAGACCAGTTGTCCAAGATGTGTTCACTCGAGTATTCGGACAGTCTATCTTGCCAGCAAAGATTTAGAGCTAGTGTCCTTGCTCTAAACCGAAAGGGGTGGACGCAAGTGATCGTGGAGATAATTCCTAATCGCTTGCGTTCACTCCCAAAGGGAACTACACTTAGGACATAACTAAAAATGCCAACGAAAGGGAAAATCAAAATGGCACATTACGGACACAGTAAGAAGTCAAGACTTCGCACCAGAGATAAGAGTTCCAAACCAGAGTGGCTTCGCACTTGCTCGGAGATTGGATTGGTTGCTAACAACTGGGCGATTCGCTCTGACCTAGTTGTTTACGCAGGGGACGATTCGGCAGAGGGCAAAGCGATTGCCGCTTACTACTCGGACATTTCAGAAATCGAAGTGGACATAGCACAAGCGTTCGGGAGTGCGACTACTCCTGAAATGGTTGGCAACTTTACTCAAAGGGCAACACAATTCGAGTTCCCAAATGCGACAGGCGTGATTTATCACGAAGCACTACACGCTCGCTTTACTGCTTGGGACACGAACTATCTGGCAAGTCTGCTCGACCCAAATGAGCAAAAAGCATTTATGTTGCTCGAGGAATCTCGAATCGAAAAGCGTGGAGTAATTGAGCGACCAGAGAATCGTTTATTCTTACGCTCGTCTGCTTTACACTTGGCACTCGAGGACGCTGACCCTGAAACACTTTCCGCTATGGGAGATGTTTGGCAGGGTGCGTTTGTGTCTGCCCTATCGCTCGCTCGTTATGACGCAGGAGTTTTGGACGCTGATGATGTGGCAGAGCTTTACACTTCACTCACTTCGATTCTTGGTATGGAACTTTACAGAGAGCTACGAAAGATTTGGGTGGAGTTCCAATCGCTAAATGTAAGTCAGGCTGACAAGGGTGCTGACCTTGCTAAGAAGTGGGTGGAGTTGTTGCGACAGGCTGACCCAGAGGGAGAGCCTGAAATGGGCGAGGGCGTAATGTCAGAGCCAAGCGAGGGCGAATCTGGTGAGAGCGAATCGAAAGAATCAAAAGGTTCTGGTGCTATGGCAAAGGCTCTCGAATCACTTGAGAAGTCTGCTATGGAAACTGAACTAAACACTTCGGACGATTTGGCTGACCAAGAGCGAAATGAAAAGTGGCAGGACGAAGCGAAAGCTCGACAAGAGCAAAGCAAGAACAACGACCAGAAACGCAAAATGACTGCCAAAGTTTTTGACAAGACAACTGACCCAATGGGTTCTGGCTCGGCTTCTCGACTACAAGAAAAGCGTTCGCCAACTGCCAACGAGAGAGCGAGTGCTGTCAAGATTGGTCAGATGTTAGACAAGGCAAAGTATCGTGAGCGTTCACTCCACGAAAGAAAATCAGTCTTGCCAGAGGGAAAGCTAAAGGCTCGAGTGGCTGTCCAAAATGCGGCTCTAAAGTCTATGGGTATCCAATCCAACCAGCCAGCGTGGAGAAAGAAAGTTCGCAAACACACGGACGACCCAACACTAAGGCTCGGAGTTATGGTGGACATTTCTGGTTCTATGAGTTCCGCTATGGAAGCTATGGCAACTACGGCGTGGGTAATGGGTGAAGCAGGACACCGAATCCAAGCTAAGACGGCTATGGTGTATTACGGCTCGGGCGTATTCCCAACACTTCGAGTTGGACAACGGCTCGCTGATGTATCTGTCTATTCCGCACCTGACGGCACGGAGAAGTTTGACGAAGCGTGGCAAGCACTAGACGGAGAAGTGCGACTGACTTCCAATGACGGAGTGCGTATGTTGGTAATCGTATCGGACGGAAACTACACGCTCTCCCAATCTCAAAGTGCGATAGACGCACTTACGGAGTGTAAGCGAAACGGCGTGGCTGTCTTGTGGATTACACCGAGAGGTTGTATGGATTATGGTGCGAGAAACATTATCGGGCAAGCGGCGTGGGGAGTTCACCTGACCGAGATGAACACGGACGAGATTGCTATGAGTGTTGGTAAATCCGCAACGGACGCTCTCAATAGAGTTGGTAGTCAAGCCTGATTACCTAACGGAGTGCTTGCTCGAGGGTTGAGCGAAAGTCGGGAGTTACCCCCTTTCACCCGATACTAGTTCCCCAAGAGCAAGACACTAGAAGCCCCGCTGGTTCTTTCCCCCCTTTAGTTGCCAGCGGGGTTTCGCATACCCCAGGACGATCGAGGATCGTGAGAAGTTGCCGGGCGAATTTAAAATATTGTTGCCAGGTTGTTGACTCGCCGGTGCAGCCGGGGTAAACTGAGATCGTCTAAAGAAAGGGAGGACACATGTCAGTAATAATCATCGAACACGCGCAGAATGGGTACGAGTGCCACAAGGTTGACTGCCGCGATTTAGCTAAAAAGGATCACAAGATAAACCATTCCTGGGAAGAAGAAAACCTGGAGATTGCTGAAAAGAATTTCAATGAGGACCTCAGTGTCGAGAATGGGTACGAAGAGCCTTGGGTCTGGGCTGACCACGTAAGGGTCTACCCTTGCGCGAAAGGCTAGTCCAGGCAGCACAAACTACAGCAGCAAAAATAAAGGCCTCCCCTGGCGGGAGGTCTTTACTTTTATGGATCAAAAAAATTCTTGCGACACGCCTTGACTTGTCAGTCATACCTGCTAAAGTTGGAGTATCCAAATTGGATACAAGAAAGAAAAGGGGCAACAAAATGGACATAGAAAACCTAGACGCAAAAGATGTAGCAATTATGACTATGGGTGCGATTGGGGCGACTGTCGAGATGTATGTCGAACAAGGCTACGCTGACCCAGCTCTCTACAAGCTGGTCGAGTTTATCGAGGGACTGTCAGTAAACCTAGAGTTTCCAGAACTCACAGAGCGTCTTACAGTTCTAAAACTACAAACAGGCGAAGCTGTCAATGAATACATTGACACACACGGCTTGTCAGTCAAGAAAGATGAGTGGTCAAAGTGAAGTCAAAAGAATACGAGTTCAATGTCTATGTGGTGGACGGCATGGTTCGCCTATCGGCTTACGAGATGAAGTATCTGGACAACCCGGAGAACCAGGAGCCGGCCGAGACAAACGGCGACAAGTTTATAACGCTGGTGATTCCAATGAACATGGACCATTTCGGCGAGGTTGCTTACTTGCTCGAGAATCCGAAGTGGCATGTGCCGAAAGAGAAACCAGAAATGGCGGACGGCACGGAGCCTACTGAACTAGACCTACGGGCGGAAGCGATAGAGGGCTGGCAAGACTACGATTCCTGGGAGGGTGGCGAGGATTGGTATAACGGCCTCCCGACACAACGGCTCAAGGATTGGGTAGACGGCTTGCCTGAATACGAACCGGAGCCATCTCACGAGTGGAGCATGACGACTACGGAGGTGTTTGACCAGCTACGGCGCTCGCCAGAACGGCCTGTCTATGCGGATGTCAAGTGCCTAAACTGTGATGAAACTTACCAGGTTGGCAAGGTGTGGTAGTTGCGAAAAGCAACGGGCACGCTATAGACTGAACACACCTAACGGAAAGGGAATTATGAAATTCAATGAAGCACTTGGCGAGGTGATCCGCGAGGAACGAATATCGCAGGGAAGAACGCTAAGAGAGGTTTCGGGTAAAGGGTCGCTATCACTAGGACACTTATGCGATACCGAACGCGGCGTTAAAGAGCCTTCTTCAAAAATAATCGAAGCTATCGCTATAGGACTTGGTAAAAGTCCACACGAATTAATCCTGGAAACTGGACTAAAAATGTATCGAGAGTCAACGCCAGAAGTTTTGTTCGCGCCTAGAAGTTTTGAGTGGATCGATCAATATTCAGATCTAGTGAAATAATTTTCCGAATCTAACGCAAAATGTCTTAGGACTATGCTACGATTTAGATACCCAAGAGAAAGGGAGAAATAAAAATGGGTATGGATGTTTATGGCAAGAAACCAACCAACGAGGTTGGCGAGTATTTTCGTAGAAATGTTTGGGGCTGGCGACCTCTATGGCAGTATGTCGAGGACAATCACTCAGAGATTGCTGCTCTTGTGGAATACGCTCAGTCGAACGATGGCGATGGACTCAACGAAACAAAAAGCAAATTGCTCTCAAAACTACTCAGGGAAGACTTGGCTAGTGGTAAGGCACAAGCTTACATAGATTCTAGAAACAAGTATCTTGCGAGTCTGCCTTTAGAGCATTGCGATTTGTGTGATGGAACTGGAATCAGAACTGATGAGGTTGGTGTCAGTAATGGTATGCCAGAGCGAGAACTGTCGCCAGAGATGGCGAGCATTATTGGGCGAGCCAAGGGCTACTGTAATGGTTGTCACGGCGAGGGAACTAAAGTTGCTTGGGACACTCACTACTCAGTAGACTTAGAGGACCTAGAAGAGTTTGCCGACTTCCTAGAGAGCTGTGGTGGATTCGAGATTTGTTAGCCCCCCTAACAAAACAACCTGAGTAAGTTGTAAAACTGCTCATAGACTTAGGGAAAGACCCCTGCTTAGCAGGTTCAACGCCCGAAGCAACCTGAGCAAGTTGTAAAACTGCTCACTAAACTTTTACCGGCGGTTACCGGCTCCGGTGGATCTAAAATTTTGTTACTAATTTGTTATCGCGATTAGCGCGTGTTTGTCGGTGGCTGCCGCTAAACTAAAAACAAGTCCAACCAGGGTGGTTGGCAAAAGGGGAATAATGCTAAAGATCGGAACTAAAGTTTTTGTGGCAGAACACAAGAGCATAGTTGGACGTGTGGCAAACTTCGATGTTGAAGAAGGATACGTTTACGTCAGGACAACTGATAACAACGTGATTTGGATTCACCAAGATAAACTGGTAGTATCTAATCAAGAAGGGGAGGTGTGAGATGGAAGAATGGACAAATGGTAGCCTAATCAACACAGAGGCTATTGAGGCTCTAACACCAGAGCAAATAAAACAGCTGGAAGAAATTTTAGCTAAGCTCTAAGCTTTATGGATAGCCCCCCGAAAGGGGGGTTATTTTTTTGCCGGATCCGGCGCTCCGGTGATCCAAATTTTGTTATGGATTTGTTATTAAAATGTCCTCACTTTTGTCGGCGGTATAGGGTAAAGTGAATTATGGAATTAGGATTCTACAAAGTACAAAGATAGGTAATTCTAGAAGTAGATGAAATGCCTTCTCCTAATACCAAACTAAAAACTAGACAAAGGGGAAACAAATGGAAAAAGACTCAAGAGTGGCAACAGTTTCAGAGCTACCGAAATGCGATTTCTGCGGGGGTAGCGCTAGATACGATGGTGCAACTAAACTAGGCCCGTGGGCCTTTATGTGCCAAACAGACTGGCTAGCGAATGGCGTTGGGCTAGGATTAGGTAAAGGGCAATTACTACTAAAAGAAAAGGGAAACTAATGAACGAGATAAATGTTTATGGAACAACTTACTCACGCGAATACATTGAGAGTCAAGTGGAGGGCTACAAAAAGATGAGAGCCGATTTGGCTAATGGAACAATTACGCCCCGCCGTGTAGTTGGAACAGGATACAAAAACAGCCGCATGGTTGCGGAAGTGTGGATAGGCGAAAACATCGCCAGATACGAAACACTAAAAGCAGTAATGGATTCAGCCTTGACACCAAGTGTCAAGTAGTGGACAATTAGAAACACAACAGAAAGGGAAATGAAATGGCTACAACAGTTGGAGATTTGATCAAGAGTCTACAGACAGTGGACCCTAATACCCCCGTGGTATTTCAGTACTTGCTACCGGAACACACAGACTACACAACCAAAAAGTTTGCGAAACTAAGTGAAGCATTAGAGTACACCAGTTTCGCGGATGAAATGTCTAGAGAGTTTACAGGCTGGCTAGAAGAAATGGAGACAGTCTAATGAGCTGGCTTGTTGACTTAGTCTCAGAGCGTGGCTTGAATACAGTAATGGCTACCGTGGAAGCAGAAACAACAGTTTCGGCTTATCTGTTGCTTGAGGATGAAAACTTTCTTGTCGCGCTAAGAAGCGTTGAGACTTTAGAAGGTCTTATTGATTGGGTAAACGAAAACTACTAGCGCCGCGCGCTTGACAACTGCCGGCCAGTGGCGTATTCTTTAGACAAAGGGAAAGGGATCAGAAAATGGCAAAGAAACACATTCATCAATTCCAATGGGGAGCTTGCGCGATCTGTGGCAAAGTTGTCAACAAAGGTCTTGGAGTGGATCTACTCAAAGGAAAAAAAGTTTAAGACACACGTGAGCTAACAGCAACGAATGTGGTACAGTTCAAATGCAACACAAAACTAAACGAAAGGGAGAATCAAATGGGAAGAATGTATGCCGAAGGCATAGCAGAATCAGAAATACCTCTAGAGCAACAGATAGAGTGGCACCTAAAGGGTAATCACTATCCTCCGGTCCCGAAGTCCATGGTCAAGCCTTGTATGGAAGCTATTGAAGCTTGCAACGAAGAAGATTGGAACAGGGAAATTGCAATGCCCGAGGGAGTTCTTTACCGAGGCTTGACTTTTGCTCCGGCCTCAGCTATTGTGGAAGCACATCACTTAGATACTTGGATTACAAACGAAGGGGATTACTAAAATGGGAAACAGGGCTTACATTCAGATTGACAGCAAGAATCTAGACTTACCAATTATTCTTTATGGACACTGGTCAGGCGATGATAACCTTACTGCCGTAAAAAATGTTTTAGCTAGGACAACTAGGATTGGCGACCCTAGCTATCTTGTGGCTCAGATTTTTTATGAGTTCGCGACTCTAGGCAACTACGATGGTGAGTTGTCTTTCGGTATTGAAGTTGGACAGCTAGCAGGTGGCGAAATGGCAGATGTGCCAAATGTCTATGTTCACGCCGATAGTGGAGCGTATTCTTATTGCGACAAGGTGTATACTGAGTTTGTCCGATACCCCGCGGTAGTTGGATTCTAGGTTTCAGCTTGAGTTGAGCTTGCTCCTCAGGCTGGAAGCGGATTAGGTATTATCCCCCTTTTACCTAATCCAAGGCGGTAGTGGATTCCCCCAATTCACTACCGCCAAAACTTTTTTTGGATCCATAAGATTCCGGTGTGGATACTTGACAAATGTCAGTAGCTACTAGTAGGGTTCTATTACCTAATGAAAGGGGTAAGTAAATGCTAAAGACAACTTGCTATAAATGCGACAAAGAGATAGAAGTTTTGAGCGACAGGGTAGTTCACCCTTTATGCGGTGAGTGTCAAGAAAGTTTTGATGATTGGTTTCAGCGAGAGCTAAATGCGATTGAGCGGTGTGGTAAATGAGCAAAATAGAAACTTGCCGTAAAGGTCATTCAAGAATTAATCTTTACACTACAACACCAAGTGGAGTTCGATACTGTAAAGACTGTAATTCAATTAGGCAGGGCGCTTGGAGAGCTAAGACTGGTAGAGTAAGCAAAACTAATTCAAAATACGCCGAAGTCTATGACGCAAACGTTAGGATTACAATTGCTAATCTAGAGAAGCGAGTAACACAGATACAAAAGCAAATTGCCAAACACAAGGCACGAGTAGAGAGGGGTGAAACTGTTGAGTAAGCAAGTCTATTTTGTAGTTGGTGTGGACTTAGACTCCAAAGAGCCGTTTATAGATGATGACACTTTTACAGCTAGGTTTAGCAAGAGTGAGCAAGTTTGGGACACCGAATTAAATGAATGGGTGAACGACCCCGAGCTGGAGCTCTATGCGGAAGCTCTAGAGATTCTAAACAAGAAGAGGCCGCGAGATGATTGAGTTTGGGCCGGCCGACAGTAGATCTAGAAGGCTTAGTCTTCCCGAGTTAATAACTAAAGTGGTTACATACAAAGAGCTTGACTTAGAAGTTAGATATCAGATTAGCTTTACTGGCGAGCGCTTAAGGGTAGAGTCAATGGAAGTTTCGGGAGCGTCTGGAATTACTACTGCCGCGCTAACTAAACTAAAGATTCCCGAGATTCTTAGAAGCCTGGTCTATGAGTACAACCCCTGGCTACATAACTTAATAGCTAGTGGGGACACTAACAAAGTATCCCTGGCACAGCTTTACTGGGCAGAGTATGCTTGCCAGGGTAGCCCGCGCCTGGTGGTAAAGAATCAGATTGGTAAGGCTACAAACACTACTAACTATCACCTTAGAAAATTCGAGGCCAGTGGTCTAATCCCCAAAGATCGACAATCGCCGGCCCCGCGAGCGCGACACGCCTAAAACAAATGCTGGAAAATGTCGGTAGGTTTTGCTAGATTGGTCTTGTAAGCAAGTTGCTTACAGTTAGGGGTAAAAATGTCAAATGTTCCAATGTCAATGAGTTATGCGTATGAGCGAGTTATGGCACTAGCAGGGGGCGAACAAGAATACAGCGACAGCAGTAAGTCAGCGATTTGGCGTGAGATTTCAACTAACCAAGAAATTAGAAACTTGTCGCTTAGATACTTGTATGGAGATTCATACAAAGCTAAACTAAACTTAGAGCGACTAGACACAAAGCTAGTGGAAGTATTTTCGATAGGGGTAAGAGCGTGAAGCGACTAACACCATACCAAAAGCGTCAACGAGCTGGGAAGCGTGAGTGGGCTAAGTTTCAGAAGTATAGGTTTCACTACCAACACCTAGCAACCCTGTTTTCAGGTTTCGCTGTATGCGGTGGTTTTCTTTTGGTTATGGGTTTTATCAAAGGCAACCATACCGTAGTGGAGATTATTGCCGCCTATGGTTTGACTACCCTTGTTGGGGTATTTCTAAGCCTTAGGGAGTATTTTGTAGTCAAGTCAAGCTGGCGTTATTGGAAGCTAAGGATCCAAAATAATTAGTTGACACGCTGGAGTTTTTAGTAGTTCTATGCTACTGTTTTAGTATCTGGAAATGCCAGATAGATAAGGGGCAACAAATGAACAAGGCATTAGAAGTAAGTTCAAAGGGTGAAGTTCGGGAGTATGACATTACCGAGGGTTCGCTAGAGAAGCTACAGAGTTCTGTAGACGGTTTGATAGAAGCAATAGCTATCAACGATGTAATCACAATGTGGGTCAATGAGGAGTTTCTGTTCAAAGCAGAGCTAGACCCTAACCCTATGGCAACAGCGTTCTTCGAGTCTGTTGGTGGAACTTATCCGATACACGGAACTGTAGTTTTCACTGGTGGGTTTGATGAAGAGGGAGCAACACTAGGACTTAGCAACACCGACCTAGACAAGCTACAAAGAATCTCCGAGTCTATGCGAGAGTCTATGAAGCAGTTCGGTTATGTGAGCTAAACTAAAAAGCCTAAGCCCCCTAATAATCTCGACCTGAGAGTCAGATTAGGGGGTTTAACTTTTGCCTGGATCCTGGATCGATCAAGTGGCAAATTTTTGTTACCAACTTGTTATCAAAATAAGTTCACTTTTGTCGGGGGTAGAGATTAGACTACTAGGGTAGTCAGGAAGTCAAGGTGACCGAGGGCTACAAGACCTTTGGGTCAGAAGGGGGCAGAAATGTCTAATGTATTAGTTGCGGTATCACTCGAGGAAACTATTGCTGAACTTGCTGAAGTTAGAGCGAGGAAGGCAGAACTCTCCGAGCGTGAGAGCGAGATTAGAAGTTTGGTTTTGGATACGGTTGCTAAGCAACCAACTCAAATACTAAACGGTAATGGTGACCTTATCGCTGAAGTCACACTTAGCGAGCGTAGGTCTATCAACAGTTGGGACGATTTCGAAACTAAGTTCCCTGAAGCGTATGACGCTTTAGTGAAGTTCGGGGAAGTTCTAACTCTCAACCTTCCGAGATAGCAAAAGTCAAAAGACACCTCACCTTCGGGTGGGGTGTTTTTTGTTGGATAATTTCTGTGGCACTACAGTGTGGGCTGCACCTGCGAGGATCCTGTGGAGATTTTTTGTTATCAATTTGTTATCAAAGAACCCCCCAAGTTGTCAGTAGGGTGTGCGAGTATGTTTTTGTTAGCAATTTCGCTAACCCAAACAAGGAGTAGCATGACCGAAGAAGTAAAGGCAACACAAGAGAATTACCTAGAGCTTTTGGAAGCCCTAAGCGTTCGAGAGGCACTAGAGGTAGCTAGCGGTATCACCAAGCGCCTAGCAGACCTAAAAGTAAACAATGACGGCTATTGGTTAGAGAAGCCGTGGAAGTTTCCCGAGTATTGGGTGCCAGCTCTCAATGGAGTAATTGACGACTCCGACCTTGACCTAGAAGAAGAGTATGCCTAGAGGGCACAGGGTTTCTTATAGGAAGCAACCTATTGCTATCTTGCCAGTATCAACAGAAGAACTGATACAGATAACCAAGAAGGAAGCTTGGGTAGATAGGAAAGATTGGGCGAATCAGATTCTTGCCTTAGTTCAATCTCGACCGAATGAGTGGTTAAAGCTATCGGGTGGGCATACTGTTTCGCTTGCCCCAAGATACCTGAAGCCCCTGGGGATAAAATACACACAAGACACGACTAAATACGAGAAGCCGTCAATAGCCGTTTTGTATGTGAAGTGGGAAACAAAATAAAAATAATTCCGACACGCTGAGGAATGTTCTTGATAATTGTCGGCGGTTGGTGGAAGAATTGAGCTGCGGAGGTTCCGCAAGAAAGGGGCAAAAATGCCAAAGTATGAAGTGAAGATGTTGGTTGAGTTTTCAGGGGAATTGGAAGCTGAATCTCCCGAAGCTGCCGAGAAGCTTGCTTGGACAAGTTGGGGCGACACAATGGACAAGGAAATTACTTACGATAATGTGGATTCAATAGAAATCCAAGAAATCGAAGATTACGAAGAAGATGAAGAAGAAGAAGACCTTTTCTAGCTGAATCTTCTTGAAGCCCCCGCTGATTCTGGCGGGGGTTTTTATTTTGACCCTGGCGGATCCGCTGGCGCGACACGCCCGAAAAACTTTTTTCAAAATGTGCTTGACTTTAGTTTGGGCTAGTGCTACTTTTGACTTGTTGGGGAAGTTCCCCAAAGATAAGGGGTAAGAAATGAAGTTTGTAATCCGTAGAGCAGTAGCAGGTTTGCTACTTGTGCCAGTAGTTGCTGGTTTGTATGTTGCTGGTTATGTAGTGCTGGGCTTGCTTGGTGCTGGTATGTCAATTACGCTTGATGAAGTTTGGGCTAATGGACTTTTGATTGGTTTTGTTTGTGCGGTTGCTTTTGCTTTTGCTACGCAACTGGATAGACTTGCTTACAAGATTATTGGAGAGGAAAACTAATGACCATTATTGTACTCAACCTAGACGGCTCGAAAACGCCTTATGGCTATTCAGCTCACTCTACCGACATAACCGATTACTATGACCGCCTAGTTGCGGAAAGTAGAATCGCTAGCTACGAGGTGATTTCCTAATGGGAGATTTACTTTTCTTAGCGTCTGGCATTGCTCTTATTCTTGGTGGCTTTGCTCTTATGATTTACGGCTTACTGATTGTAAGACGGGACAACTACCGACCAAAACATACTCGCTCGACATACTTGCCCCCCAAGAGATAGATAGTTCCCCCAACTATCAACAAAACCCCCGTATTTTACCTCTACGGGGGTTTTCTTGTGTGGTGATTAGTGTGGCTAATTCAGATCCGGGGTTAGTTGACTTGTTTGCTGATTCATGTTAGTTTTACCTTGCCTATTGTTGGGCTTTAGATTGGAGAGATAAAGTGAAGAATAAAATTAGTATCGCGCTCGCGGTCATTGTGCTTGCCATTGGGGCAACACCCGCTAGCGCTGGAGTTCAGACCGAAGTTAGTTCTTGGGGTTTGGATAGATTAGACCAAGCAACAGCAACACTAGATAGAAGTTATAGCTACCCCGACAGCGCTGGCGCTGGAGTGCGTGTCTATGTTATGGATACTGGAGTTCTTGGAACGCTACCTGGTTTTGGCGGGAGAGTTCTTACAGGGTTTGACGCGCTCGCTGGAATCAGAACGCCACACCAAGCTAACCGTGATTGTAATGGACACGGGACAGCGGTAGCTGGAATTGTTGCGAGCGCTACTTATGGAGTAGCTAAGAGCGCAACCATTGTGCCAGTTCGCGTTGCTGATTGTAAGGGTGGAGTATCACCTGACGCGGTTCTAAAGGGTATCGATTGGATAGCTAAGAATCACCCGCGCGGTGTCCCTGGTGTTGTGAACATGAGTATTGCGGTATCAAAGTCTAAGACGGTTGATGACGCGATTACAAGACTCTACAAACTTGGTTTGGTTTCAGTAGTTTCCGCTGGTAATCAAAACGCTGACGCGTGTCAAATAAGTCCCGCGGGAGCTAGCCTAGCTTTGACAGTTGGTTCTACTAACATGAACGACCAAAGAACTAATAACTCTAACTTTGGTGAGTGCGTGTCTATGTATGCCCCTGGCGGTTTGATTACAACCGAAGGTGTAAACGGTTTGCCCTCAACAAGAAGCGGGACATCTATGTCTGCGCCTCATGTTGCTGGAGCTATAGCCTTGTATCTATCAAAGAACCCAAAGGCGACAGCGCCCGCGACTATTTGGGAGATTACAAGAAACGGGTTGGGTGGCGTTGTCATTGACGCTAAGAGTGTCAAGGGTAATGTTCTACTCAACACCGCCTTTCTCAACAAATAAACAACAACAATAAGCGAACCCCCTGCCGTTATGGCGGGGGGTTTCTTATTGCGGTTGCGCTCGCGAGATCTCTGTGGATCTATGCCGGCTAATGTGGTGGATCAGATCTTTATGGTGGATCAGATCTCTACAGCGGATTAGATTAGATCTACGGTTATGCGGTATGCCGATCTAGTCTTTATGCCGGATCAGATCTAGTTTGTATTTTGATCAGATCTATCTGCGGTATGCGGTTAGATCAGATCTACCCCCTGCGGTTAGATCAGATCTAGCTTGATCCAAGATCTAACAACTAATCTAAACAAGATCTAACTAAAGATTCTTGTCTGATCTAGCTCGACCGGAACTCTAGATCTAGCCTAGAAAATAATTAGATCACTAACCAAGATAAGACCCCCCTTAGTGTCAAAAATTACACACAACTAAGACAAGACCCCTAAGACCCCTTAGTGTCTTTTCTTAGCTAGACCTGGCTTTGTCTAGATGACAAGTTCGCAAGACTTTAGATCTAGATCAGAGATTAGTCAAGCCTTAGATCTAGCTCACACTCTCAAAGACTTTAGATCAAGTCTTAGACCTACTTACTCAAACTAAACTAACTAAAAAACTTTTTGTCCTTAGTGTTTTTATTTTTTGTCTTGATTTCTATAAAAAACTTTTTCTTTTATAAAAATTCGAAGACCCCCCCTATCTTTAGGAAACGATTTTACGAAAAGTCAAAATGTAACCGCTGCCTTCTCACCCGCCAAAAGCAGTTAATGCTAAGGTACTAACTCTTAGCTTTCAGTACATAGCCGCCCCCGGATTTAAAAAAATAAATCTTAAAGGTACTAAAACTTAAATAAAGTAGAGTCCTTATCGCCCTGTACAAAACTTGCTAAACTGTACCTTATGACCCGAAGAACTGCCAGAAGTCAACCCATCCCGCCAGCTGAGGTTGAGTACTTAAACTCCCTCGAAATAAACGCCCTTATTCCGAGAGTTAGCGCACTATATAAAGCAGGCTGGGCCCTACAGGCTATCGGGGACTGCCTAGACCCAAGGCGCCCAAAATCCACCGTCAGGAGCTGGGTTGTCAAGGCCGCTGAGGTTGAGAGCCCGGAAGTAGTAGACGCCCCCATTGTTCCTTCACCAAAACACAAAACTACCCCTGAGGGATACCAGAAACGCCGTCCAACGTCTCCGGGTATCCAGGAGGACACCTTTGACGAAATCCGCTCCTTGGCCCCTCTAGCGCGCTCCTATAGGGCAAAAATGACCCAAACCAGCTCCGCGGCTGTAGCTAACCGCAGATTGACCGATATTTGCACTAAATTACACGAAAATGGCGTAGGAATAAGGGAATTAGCCGAGGCAGCAGGGGTAACATACCGCGCTATGTACAAGAGAATCAAGCTTTAATCTCGATTTGACACCCTAAATCCGACACAGTAGGATTTTCGCTGTGGTAAAATATTAACCGGAGAGCACGTTCTTTCAATAAAAGGAAGGATGTGCTTTTTGGCATCTCTGGACATTTTGTGTTAGAGTGCAACCCACAATTTAATATGGAAAGAAAACCAAATAGAACACTAAACGACCGAGTACTAAGGTATTCACTTCTGAAAGGTAGGTCGCTAAATGCATAAGAGGTTCATTTCAATCAGTGCGATAGCACTAGTAATGACTGGCTCCACCGCAGCGTTCGGACAGATGTTAGAGTCCAGCACCGCTGCGTCAGAACAAACAGTAGTAACACAAGTAACAAAACCGGCTGAAATAATTGACTCTCCTGTACAAAAGGTAGAAATTGTTTCCGGCCCTGCTATATCTCCCGTGATTGCTGCGGGCCCTGTCCTAAAGTCAAGCGCACCCATCGTCGGGTCGTATGACTGGATGGCCCAGGAAAAAGCTGCAAAAGAAGCTCTCATGTCTGATGCTGAAAAAGTGCAAGCAGAACTAGAGGCAGAAATTGCTCGGCTAGAAAAAATCGCCTCTGACACCAAAGCCCTAAACGAGGCTCTTGTCTTGGTTAAAAAACAAATTGGCATCACCCCTTGGGTTTTTCAGGGGTCAAGCCCCCGCGCCTGGGACTGCTCGGGTCTTGTAAAATGGACCTACGCCCAGCTTGGGATAGACCTGTATCACAGTGCCACATGGCAAAGATACTGGGGCGAGATTGTAGCCGAACCTAAAATTGGAGACCTAGTATCCTTCAATTACAAAAACTACTCAAGCGCCTACCACATCGGGATCTATATAGGTCCTGATGAGATGCTTCACTCTGGCGGCAAGCCGGGCGATAGGACTGAAATACGCTCTATCAGTGGATGGCAAAAGGACAATGGAAACAGCGAAGTTACCTACACCCGCATCATTGAAACCAACAACTAGTTAGAACGAGAGGCCCCTCCTTCGGGAGGGGTTTTTCTCTTTAAATTTGACTTGACAAACAAAACCATATACATTAGTGTTTAGTCAAGCATCACCCAAATAGAGAAAAGAGACAAAATGAAGAACATATACAAAAGCATTGTTATCGCAGTTGTTTTTGGAAACGTTATTGCGTTCCCAGTTGTTGCCTACACATTTCCGTGGGAAACTTACCTAATTGATCCAACCCCCTACTACGTCATTCAGTCAGAGTCGCTAGGATTTTTGATTGCCGCATGTATCTTCATCTACGAGTGGGTCAAGTACGGTGAGAAGCCAGACATTCTCAAAGGTAAGTTTAAGCCTCGCGCGTTTAAGCAGAAAGTTGCAAAGTAGCTCTACTTGCGCATACAACCAGACTGTGATAGGATATAGCCATGAACTTAGATAACAATTTTGCTTGGCTAGTCCTACTAGCAGTAGTCGCGATACTCTACTACCCAGTAGCGAAAAGACTTTACAGAAGATGGAAGCGGGCGCGTTTTTTAAAACAAGATCCGGCTCCACTTCTAGGTGTTGTCTTTCCGCCTTCAGACAAAAAGGATGAATACTAAATGCGTTTACTACTAGCGCTAAGAGAAATTAACTGGCTTGCGGTGCTTGCTTTGCTTGCATCACTAGTGGCGGTTATTTTTACCTACGTAACTAACCCACCGCTTACAGGTCCAACGATTGCACTAGCTGCAATCGCCCTAGCTAAGCTGTCCGAAAGAGACTAAAAATAATGGACGCCCTTACTGTAATGACAATCGTTGTAGCGGTGCTTTTAGTTCTCGGATTTATTTTCTGGGTTTTTCTAGGAGTTGTGATTTTTTTGGGCGCGGCCACCATGGGAGACGTGCACGACGATTTTCCAACCGAAAAAGATTTTGAAAATAGGAAAACTAAATGATGTACTCAACGAAAAAAATACTCACGGTTGATGGGTCGGACGAATTAAGAGACGTCCTCCCTTTAAGCGGGGTATTCGACATGCTCGACTGCGAAGTAGAGCTACTGTGCCCGCCTACTGCCCCTACGTCCGAAATAGAGAAGATGGTTCACATCATTGAGTCTATGATCAACGTAACTGATGTCAGGGTAACCGGCATCCCACGCTCAGAAGAAGAGCGAAGCTATACGGTAACAATTAGTAACGTACCAATCGAAGTTGCAAAAGGAAAACTAAGAGGATAGAGTAACCACCATAATGACGAATACAAAATACATAAAAAAGAACCAGCAGGTTCCAACTCACATTGCAGAGTTTTTTAAGACCAGCCCTGCTCCGGAGCTTCGAGACCAGTTGATCCGCACCCTTTGCGACAATCACTGGACATACGAAGCTGTTGCTGCTGCGTGTGACATTACACGAGAGCGCGTCCGCCAGATATACAGCTCGGAGCCTACGCAGAAAAATGTAAGACTTCCGTTTGACATTCCGGAGCCACCGCTAAAGCCTGAACGCTCTAAGCCGGTTTACATTGAGCCAGCCCCTGAAACACTAAAGCGCTTGCTTGATCTACAGCCTTACGCTCAGCTAGTTAGATCAAATGGAAAGGCTTATCGCGAAGAAGCCGAGGAGTACACCAAGCTTCTTAACTACGCTCACACCGTTGAGGGTGTAACTCTTTATCGACTAGCAAAGCGTCTTGGCGTAACACACGGTGCACTACGTTTTCGTCTTGTACGTTACGGTTACAAAAAACCAGTAACTGCAACTTCGAAAGTTTACACTCCGATCCTAAAAGAAAATAGGTTGAAGTAGCAGAGTTATAATATAAGTGGCGAAAGCCCTAGCTAGATAAACCGAAGACAATCCAATAGGAGGTCGGAAAACGTATCTAGATTTGCGGGTCCTACTTTTTTGGTAGGGCCCGCAACTCTTTAACCGGGTGCGCTGTGTGGTAAACTTCAAGTATCGGGGAATCGACTCTCTACCGAAGAAAGCTCACAGCTAATGGCATCCAACTCAAGCTCAGAATATAAAATTGTTGCAGACAAGATTGTTTCCCCTGATGAAGACATCGTTGTCAAAGTCCGCGGGGCCATGTACAAGGACTCCATCGAAGAGCCAAACCGCTACGCCACTATTGGCGAAGTCGGCGAGGGCGGATCTGGGGTTGTAGGTCCAACAGGCCCCACAGGGGCAACAGGCCATACCGGAGCAACAGGGGCAACAGGTTTAACAGGACCAACGGGTGCCACAGGGGCATCCTCTACCGTTGCAGGCCCTACAGGAGCAACTGGTGCAACCGGAGCAACCGGAGCAACCGGAGCAACCGGAGCAACAGGTGCAGATTCAACTGTTCCAGGTCCAACAGGGGCAACTGGTCCCACAGGAGCCACTGGACCTACGGGTGCCACTGGTCCTACTGGTGCAACAGGAAGCGCTAACACTGGTGACATCACTTTTGACGGTATTCAAATTATCGGTGCTGGCACTGCCTCTGGCGATGGTGGCGGCTACGGAACTATGCAACTTGTTCCAGACGGAGATCTTACGTCAGACCAGTATCTAATCATTGATCCTACTGCTCCTAACCACATCCACATTCGTGCAGGTGGCACCCAAGACGCTTCTACTGCGGATTTAATTCTTGGTGGGGAGAACACTAACGTTCTTGTCTCTGATACTGGAGACTATGTAGACATTAGAACTACCTCAGTTGATTCAAATACATACATATATCGTTTTGACTCAGCTGGATATCTTTCTGGACCTGCAATGGGTGGTCTGTTTGTTTCAGGTCTTCTTAATGGTGAAGGTGATCTTTGGCTTGGGTCATCAGATAATAATGTCATTCTTAGTCCAGGACCTGAAAATTCAGCATATCTGGGAGATGCAAGTACTGTAAATAATCAAATTGCAACTATTGGAGACATTGTTGCTGCTACCGAGCCAGCTGCTACCCGCTGGTCCCCGGTGTTTTCAGCTACTGGCCTAACCTTTACTGGTACTGGAGCAACATACCCGACTTACGAGTCCTACTATGTAAAGTTTGGTCAGATAGTCACCTTCAACATTGCTGTTAGCATGAGTACAGTTACCAACTTTGGTACTGGACAGTTTAAAGTAGAGCTACCCTTCCTTGCGATCCCATCAGCAGCAAACCACTTCTCTGCCTGGGCTTGGGTTGATCCTTCCGAGCCAGCAGATGAACTGAATGGCCACATTCAGATGGTTGCTGATCATCCGCCAAACTCTTTAGTTCTAGACTTACACTGGCTAAAAGAGACAACAGCTACTCCAAAACCATTAATTGAGAGCATACTGTCTCAAGGCAATCCGATTACCTTTACCACTGCTAGCAAGATGTACATTAACGGAACATATATAGCGCAAACTGCTCCATAATAAATCCTGTACACTAGTACCTTATGGGTAAAAGTATTATGGAACAGCTCGCTCTCCTTCCAGAGGAGGAGCGACTAGAGGCTCTTGCTGACATCGATCCAGACTCTCTGATCTGGGACTGGTCCGTTTGGGCGCGTCCAGAGCAGCTAGCCCCGCCCGGTACCGATTGGAATATCTGGCTTGTTATGGCAGGCCGTGGTTTTGGTAAGACTCGCCTAGCAGCAGAATGGGTCCGCGAACAGGCCAAATACACGACTACCGGCCAACGCCGATTCGCACTTGTTGCCCGTACCGCAGCCGACGTCCGTGACGTTATCGTTGAAGGTGAGTCCGGAATCATCAATATCACCCCTCCAAGCGAGCGTCCACTATACGAGCCTTCGAAGCGTCGTCTAACTTGGCCCAACGGAAACACCGCCACACTTTTTACCGCTGACGAACCTGACGGTCTCCGTGGTCCGCAGTTCACTCACGCCTGGGGCGATGAAATTGCAGCTTGGCGTCAGACTCCAGATGCCGCAGGTATGACCGCCTTCGATAACCTTCGAGTTGGTACTCGTCTTGGTGCAACCCCGCAGATGGTTGTTACCACAACCCCCAAGCGAGTTCCACTTCTTTACAAACTTATCGAAGAGTCCAGAACCGACAAAGGTAACGTAATTATTACCAAGGGATCTACCATGGACAATGCTGGAAACCTTTCCAACTCATATCTTGACACCATTACCGGCGTTTACGAAGGTACCGCCTTGGCTCGCCAGGAGCTTTACGGTGAGATGCTCGAGGATCTCGAAGGCTCTATGTGGAATGAAGAGATGGTTGAAGAAGCTAGACATGCTATGTATCCATTCTCTACTCCTCTAAGAGTTATCGGCGTTGACCCTTCTGTTGCTGAAAACCCTCGCGACGAATGTGGAATTGTTGTAGTAGCGTCTACTGCAGATCACGATCTCTACAAGCGCGAAGCATGGGTTCTAGAAGACGCTTCTGTTCACGGCTCTCCAGATACTTGGGCTCGTAAAGTTGTTGAGATGGCACGCAAGTGGGGGTGCCCTGTTGTAGCCGAAGTAAACCAAGGTGGCGCACTAGTTCGAAACGCTATTCTTTCAATCGACCCGAGCATTAAAGTTCTAGAGGTCCACTCTAAGCAAGGTAAACAGCTTCGTGCAGAGCCAATTGTTCTTGCCTACGAGCAAAAGCGCGTCCACCATGTTGGATACCTACAGGACCTAGAGTCTCAGATGTACTCGTGGATTCCAGGCGAAGGAAAATCTCCTGACCGGATTGACGCACTTGTCCACGCTTTAACCGCGCTACTAATTAAACCACCGCCTGGCTTTAGCGGAGGAAAGATACGCGCAAAATCTGTGGCAGACAGAAGACTTCCAAAAAGCTCAATAACTGACCGAGTAAATATCTTTAGAGTCCGCTAATGAAGGTGCTTGCTGATATATTTCCAGCGCACCTAGCAGTAGTTGCCCCCGGGATTTTTGAAGATGTCTATGACCTAAGATCTAATCCACCGACTGAAGATGCCTTTTATCGGAGTACTACCAGGGTTGTTGTTACGGACGAGGCGGTATTTGTTGCTCAGGATGGTCCAAGCGGTGCTCAGATCATATTTCAAGAGAGATATGACCTATTCCTAAAAGCAGCAGACGCAAAAAGCGACTATAGAATCATAACTAAGTCTGGAAAAATGCAAGCAGTTCAAAAAGACACCAA
>Ga0315899_10000263_pt1 | contig 65101 bp, 63 predicted proteins | sample LakEriMetagenome_2_FD_203518 | JGI IMG/M metagenome (GOLD analysis project Ga0315899, IMG submission 203518) | Freshwater fungal communities from buoy surface, Lake Erie, Ohio, United States - Buoy 4 MA112 | ecosystem: Environmental > Aquatic > Freshwater > Lake | place: USA: Lake Erie, Ohio... | reverse complement strand
CCTTGCTCGGCTGCCACGATCTCTGGTTCCCTGATAGCAAAAAAAACGCCGCGCCCGGTTTCGGAACCTATTGCGGGTCCTCGGGTGCTTTGTTTGTCGCACGAATAATGTTCCTGAAAGCGACCACGATCCCGAAGAACAGGCCAACCAACAGACCCCAAGGCGATGATTCGAACAGGGCATCAAACGCCCATCCGATCACACAGCCTCCCAGAATCCCGCCGATGAGATCCGCCAGTACCCGGTTGCCGCTGCGATAATTCGCATCGGCCCCCTGCACCTTTGGCCGGTTGCGCTGCTCTTCACGCTCGCGTGCGGCCTTGAGCCGCGCTTCGAGCGCGTCAATCCGCGCATCCTCGACGATGGGTTCTCGGGCGGGTTTCTCGTCGCGCATGCCAGTCTCCGTAACGCTGGAATTCGAGGCGCGCGCAGCGAGGTGCCCGCCGAGGGCGACGCCCCCTTAGAAGGGGGCTAGAAAGGTGTCAACATCAGGAGGGCTGAGTTTTGCGCGAGTGCGAATATGCGTGTTTGTTTTTCGCATCGCATCCGCGATGCGAAATCCTCGCTCACACGGCCTTACGGCCGCGTCGCTGCGGGCGGCGGGTCGGCCTTGCGACGCCTGCGGCGTCGATCCAGCGCGACCAATCAAAGCTGCACTTGTTTCGGTCGCGCAGGCGACCGCAAGGGCGACCCGCCCGCCCATAGGCGCCCGGAGCGCAGCGGAGGAGTAGCGCCGAGGACGCACCCGCACAGGCGGGTGCGCAATCAAACTACGGACAACGCGGATCCCGTAGAGGAGCGGCGTCGCTGCGGGTCTGCCAGCTGCCATCGGGCGCGCGATACTTCTCGCCAGGGGTGGTGCGAGCGACAGCCTGACACCCGGCGGTGAGCGCATAGGCTTCCAGCGTCGCGTTATTTTCCTTGGCCTTTTCGGCATAGACCGCGCGGCGCTTGATGTTGATGTCATCGACCAGCCGCTGAAGGGCCGGATCAGCCGCACCGACGATCCCGAGATAGCCGTCCGCCTGCTCGCCGACCTTCCCGGCCGAACGCACAGCCGCATAGGCCGGATCGCGCTGTGCCAGCACGGGGGTGGCGACAAGACCGATCGCGGCCACGGCTGCGAGCCCTGCCAGAATTGAGTTGCGCATCATTACTCCTCCTCGACGCGGCATATCATCAAAAGATATCCGCGTTCTCGTCAATCGTGTTGGCCGCGTCTTCTGCCAGCCGGTAGATCACTTCCTGCCGGATGTTGATGTTGAGCTCGATTACGATCGGCTCGTCAGGCGCGGCAATATTGATGCAGCCACCCAGACTTGCCGAAAGGATCGCTACCCCTGCCAACATGGACCGGCGCTTACTTTTGCCCTGCAGCACCACGCCGTCATCCCCTGCCCTGTTCCGGCCGGAGGACGTGGCAGCGCGGCTTGGCGCGGTCAAATTGGAGTGCATCATGGCTGGCTTTCGCTTTCGGGAGGTTGAACGGGCTTTTGCGGGGTCGCCGGCACGAAGCGGCCGTTTTCCGCCTTCAGCAGCCCCTTGTCGACGGGATTGCCGATGTAATCGGCGTCCCAGAACGAGCGCACCATCGTGGCAAGCTCGTAGAAATTCTCCGACCGGACATTGACCTTGAAGCGGATAGGGAGCTTGGCGAGACGGCGAGTGATGAAGTTCTGGCTGGTGCCTGTCCCCTGCCGCACCCCGTCGAAATCGAAGTTGGTGATGATCTCGCCCGCAAGGTTGCCGTTGAGGCCGATGCTCATCTGCCGGTAATCGAGCGAGCGCAGCGCGGAAAAAGCATAATTGCCCATCGCGCCCAGATCCGCGTAGGTCAGATCGCCGATATAGGCGACATTGCCGCCGCCCGCACTGCTCAGCAGCAGGCCCTGTTCGATCCGGCCATTGCCATCGGCATCAAAGATGATCGGGACCGTGCCATCGAAAATCCCGGTGGCGCTGAGATTGGTCAGTTGCATCTGCGTCACAAAGGTCGCCGCATCGAGCCCGATGATCTCGAACACGTAGTGACGTTCCTCGGACTTGCCGAAATCCATCGCCAGCGGGCGTATCCGCAATTCGCCGCCCATGAAGGGGAAGCGCGCGTCTTCAAGGCTGAGCAGCGTGCCGTCGCGCAGCTCGAACTGCACGGTGCCCTCCAGCACCTCGATCCCCGGATTGATCGCGGCGATGGCGAGCGTCTGATCGGGCGCGGTGGTGAGGTTGAGGAGGTCGGCAAAGCGCACTTGGCCCTGCAATCCGCGCACCGGGCCAAAGGCAGCAGCGAAGTCGAGCCCCTCGCTGGCGAAGGTGCCGCTGCTGGTGATGTCATCGGCGGTCCAGTCGATCCGGCCGGTGCCGGTGACGCTCCCCTTCGCGAAGGCGATCACGCCCTTGGCAAGGGTGGAGAGGTCCTCGGGCTGGAGCCGCTGGTCGAAGACCAGGCCGGGCACGCCGAGCCGCGCGTTCCCGGTGGCCGTGCCGAGATCATGGCGAATTGCGACGTCGGCCACCAGCCGGTCCGATCCGGGGTGGCGCAGGCTCGCCAGAGCGGTGATCGCATTATCGGCAAGCGAGAGCGTGGCCCCGCGCGCGGTCAGCGGGTTGAACCGCACCGCGCCCTCGACCGGACGGTCGGTGAGCGTGAAAACACCCTCCTCCACGCTGAGGACGCCGTCGGCAAAACGCCAGCGTCCGGACGCGGCGCCCAAATCGAGCGGCACGGCATCAAGCTGCGCCGCGCCTCCCGCAAACGCGCCGCCGATATCGCCCGAGAGGCTCCCCGTCAGACTGTCGGCGGACAGGAGCGCCTCACTTCCGGCAGCGCCGATGCGAGCGGTGAGGCCTTCGACTGCAAACGGCGCGGGATAGCGCAGCACCACCTTGTCAGCGGCATAGCTCGCGGGGCTCTCCCCGAGCGTGCCCGAAAGCGCCAGCGGGCCGGTGCGCGCGGCAATCTTGAGGCTGTCACCATAGGTCAGCAAGGGCGCGCTGGCTTCGGGACATAGCGTAAGGCTTTGTCCCGGCAGCGCCAGCCCGGCCACCGCCAGCGCCTTGAACCGCAGCATGGTGCAGCGCGTGCCGAGCACCAGGCCGCGCGCCGCTATCCAGCTGCCCTCGATCGGCACATCGAGCCCGTTGACCGACCCGCCGGGCAGATCGCCGTTCGCGGTCACCAGCCCCTCGAACCGCAATGCACCATCGCCCGTCTTCTGCACCGCAAGGCGCGGGATCGCCAGCCGGTTCGCGCCTGCGCTATATTCAGCCATGGCAAGGCGCAGCGACCAGGTGCCATCCGCGCCCTGCTCCATCCGGCCGTTGATGTTCGGCAGGCCCGCCCCGCCCGCGAGCAGATTGCCGCGCAGGCCGGTGAGGCCCGCCGATCCGATTCCCGCGCTCACCTGCGAAAGCGCCAGCACCCGCTCGCCGCTGCGACTGGCAAGCTGCGCGCCGGGGATCACCAGCGTTACCCGCTCGTCCTTGTGGCGAATGATCGCCTCGGCCTCGAACGCCGCGCCCCAAAGCGCTGCCGCCAGCCCGCCGTGCGCCTTGGCGATCAATGGCGCGATCAGCGTGCCATGCGCGCTCGCTTCCGCCTCCGCCAAGGCTGGCCCGAGCGCCGCATCGGCGGAAAGCCCCGTGCCGCGCACTTGCCCCTGCCATTGCCCGCGCGCCATATCGCTGCTGCCGCGCCACGTGCCCTCGGCAGCAAGGCGGGCGAGCCGCCCTTGCGGTGCGGCGACTCCGGTGAGCGCCAGATCATGCGCCACCACCACCCCTTCGCCCGACCAGCCCACGCGCGCCGTGCCAGTGAGCCGCTCGCCGGTCAGCGCGGCAAAAGATAGCCCCTTGCCCTCGAGAGCGAAGGCCCCCTGGGCTCCGGCGAAGTCGTTTTTGAGCGACAGCCGGGTGCCGATATCGGCGCGGGTCAGGCTGGCTCCGCCGCAATCCAGCCCGGCGAGCCGCAGCGGGCCATCGAGCCGCGGCGCGCCATCCTTGATGGTGAGCTTGCCATATATAGTCGCGGTTTTGGCGCGGCAGCCTTCGACGCCCGCGCCCGGCGCAGTCGCCGCCAGCATGCCGGCAAAGCCATCGTCGAGCTGCCCTGCTCCTTCGAGCTTGACGCCAACAGCGCCATAATCGCTCAGCAGCAGCGCGCGGGCATCGAGCAGCACCACGTTGATAGCGGGGAGCGCGGGCGGTTCCTTGCTGCCCTTAAAGATCAGCGGATCAAGCGCGCCGAGGCTCAGCTTGCCGCCGACATAGGTGCCATAGAGCCGCGTGCCTTCGACCGTCACGCGCCGCACTTCAGGCCCAGACCAGCCGAATCCGGTTTCGACCACCATCCGCTTGGCGGTGAGATCAGGCCGCGCCGGATTACCGACCACAAGGTTTGCAATCACCTGCCGGTGCGGGGCAATGCTCACGACATCATAGCTCGCAGCGACGCCGCTTTGGGCGAGGTAGTCGTCGATCACGTCGCTGACGATGCGATTGCGGTCGATCCAAGAGGCGCTGCCGCCGACAATGGCCACAGCCGCTATGCCCGCCGCGATTCGGGTGCGCCAGCCGCGTGGCCAGAGCCGCCGCCCCCCGCTGCCTTGCGGCTCCTCGATCTGCTGCGCGTCTGCCACCGGCATTGTTCCCGACCCTTGCGCGTATCGCCGCCCAAAGGCAATGTGCGAGCTTACAGGCATTCCTGTCGGGGGTCGCATTGCCGCAAGCTGAAGAGCGATTCGATTTTAGGGCAGAGCCGCAGCCGCCTTCCGGGGCAGGCAAATCTGTCGGTGAAGGCCACCGTGCGCGCCTGCGCGAACGGCTGCTGACCGGCGGGGCCGAGGCCCTGGCCGACTACGAGCTGTTCGCCGCGATCAAACAGGGTGATACCAAGCCGGTCGCCAAGGCGCTGATCGCCCAGTTCGGCAGTCTTGCCGGCGTGCTCAATGCCGATCCCAAGGTGATGCAGCGCGTCAAGGGCGTGGGCGAGACCAGCGCCGCCGCGCTCAAAGCCGTCGCCGTCGCCGCGCGGCGGATGACCCGCGGGGAAACCGTCAAGAAGCCGGTGCTCTCCAGCTGGCAGGCGCTGATCGACTATCTCACCGCCGACATGGCGTATCTCACCGCCGAACGGGTGCGGATCCTCTATCTCGATACCAAGAACCGGTTGATCGAGGATCATCATCTGGGCGACGGTTCGATCGACGAGGCGGCGATCCACCCGCGCGAAGTGATCCGCCGCGCAATGGATGTCGGCGCTTCGGCGATGATCCTCGTTCACAATCACCCCTCGGGCAGTCCCGAACCGAGCCGCGCCGATATCCAGATCACCCAGCGCATTGCCGAAGCCAGGCGGCTCCTCGGTGTCACCGTGCATGATCACGTCATCATCGGGCGCGAGGGGCACGCGAGCCTCAGGGCCAAGGGGCTGATCTGACCATGACCGCCGTTCTGCAGGCTGCACCGGGGTGTCCGGCGGGCTCGCCTATCGGCCCGAGATCGACGGGTTGCGCGCCATCGCGGTTGGCGGGGTGGTGGCGCATCATGCGGGGCTCAGCCTGGTGCCCGGCGGGTTTACCGGCGTCGATGTGTTCTTCGTCCTCAGCGGCTACCTCATCACCGGGATCATCGCGGGCGAGATGGCGAGCGGCCGCTTCAGCCTGTGGCGCTTTTTCGAGCGGCGCATCCGGCGGATTGTCCCGGCGCTGGCGGCCATGATGGCGGTGGTCGGGCTCGTGGGATGGGCGATTCTGACGCCCGAGGACTTCCGCCCCTTCGCGCACAGCCTGACAGCCTCGGCGCTGTTCGGCTCGAACCTGCTCTATGCACGCTAGGTGGACTATTTCAGATCCGCCGCGGGGACGCAGCCGCTGCTTCACACCTGGACCTTGGGGGTGGAAGAACAATTCTACCTCGTCTTTCCGCTGGTGCTGATGACCTGCCGGCGCTGGCGGCCGGGTGCGGCGCTGCCGGTGGTGGGAGTGCTGGGGGTTGCAAGCTTCGCGCTCGCGCTGTGGCTCACGATGCACTGGCCGCTGGGCGCCTTTTACCCGCTGCCGGCGCGGATGTGGGAATTCGCGCTCGGCGCGGTCTGCGCGCTGCTGCCGGTCATGCCGCGCCCGCGCGCGCTACCCGCGCTCGCCGGGCTGGCACTGATCCTCGCAGGCTTTGCCATGATCGGCCCCGCGACGCCGGCACCGGGCGCGATGTTCCTGCTGCCGACGCTCGGCACCGCGCTGGTGATCCTGTTCGCTGGCCCTGCTGATCCCGCCGGACGGCTGCTGGCATGGCGACCGCTGGCATGGCTGGGCCTCGTCAGCTTCGGAATCTACCTGTGGCACCAGCCGCTGCTGGTGATGGCGCGCTATGTCTGGTTCGGCGACCTGCCACTGGCTGCGACCCTCGGGCTGGTGGCCGCGTCAGTCGCGTTCGGCGCGGCGTCCCGTTACCTGCTCGAGCAGCCGGTGCGCCAGCGCCGCCTGCTGGCGGGCCGGGCATCGCTGCTGCTCGTGTGTGGCGCAGCCTTGGCGCTTCCAGTCGTAGCAGGCATTGCGGGCCACCTGCGCATCTTGACGCCCGACAGCGCGGCCGAGGCGCAACGCTACGGCACCGTCCGCCCCGATCCCGACTATCCGCGGGTGACAATCCCCCGCTCCGATCCGCTGCCCTTCGTCCTTCATGGCGACAGCCATGCGATGCAGTATCGTCCCGCACTCACCGAGCGGTTCGGCAAGGGCGCGCTGCTGAGCGAGCCGTCGTGCCTTGCCCTGCCGGGACACTGCAACAAGCCTGTCGGCGATCCGGCTTTCGATGGCAGCCGAGCGATGCCCGACCGGCTTGTCGCGCTCGTTAGGGATCGCGGGGTGCGCACCATCGTCTGGGCGCAGCTGTGGAACTGGGTGCTCTACGACACGGACCCCGAACCGCACGGGCTGGATACAAACGTCGGCGCCCGGCTGCTGGGGGAAGGAATGCAGCGCCTTGCCGATAGTCTTCCGCCCGGCACGCGGATTATCCTCGTCGGCAATGCCCCGACAGCCTGGCCCGCTGCGCCGCCGATGTTCGATGGCTGGCTACGTTGCAGCGCCTTCTGGAACGCCGACTGCCCGACCTCCTATCGGGCCGACGCGGCAGAGGACATCGCCATCAACGCCGCGCTGAGCGCACTTGCGGCGCGCGACCCGCGCTTCGTGTTCGTCGATGCGCAGGCACCGCTTTGCCCGCAAGGGCGCTGCCGCATCATCTAGGACGGCACGCTGAACCATTGGGACAGCCATCACCTCACATGCGCCGCTGCCCGCCGGGTGATTGCAACCATCGATCCGGCGCTGATCGCGCGGTGATTGGGGCCGCGCTCGCCCTTGCCTTGGCAGGCGCGCTTGCCTACCGCGCCGGCAACACCCTGCCCAACCGGAGTTGATGATGGTCCCCCGCTACGCCCGCCCCGCCATGACCGCCCTGTGGGAGCCGGAGGCGAAGTATCGCATCTGGTTCGAGATCGAGGCGCATGCGACCGAAAAGCTCGGCGAACTGGGCGTCGTGCCAGCCAGCGCGGCCAAGGCGCTGTGGGACTGGTGGGCGACCAATCCTGCCATCGACCTCGCCGCGATCGACGCCATCGAAGCGGTGACCAAGCATGACGTGATCGCCTTCCTCACCTGGGTAGCCGAGCAAGTGGGTGATGAAGCGCGCTTCATGCATCAGGGCATGACCTCCTCCGACGTGCTCGACACCACGCTCTCGGTGCAGCTGGTCCGCGCAACCGACATGCTGATCGACGATGTCGACGCGCTGCTTGCTGCGATCAAGACCCGCGCGATGGAGCACAAATATACCCCCACCATCGGCCGTAGCCACGGCATCCACGCCGAGCCGGTGACCTTCGGGCTGAAGCTCGCGCAGGCCTATGCCGAGTTTGACCGCTGCCGCGACCGGCTGGTCTCCGCGCGCAAGGAAATCGCGACCTGCGCGATCTCGGGCGCCGTCGGCACCTTTGCCAATGTCGATCCGGAGGTCGAGGCGCACGTCGCTGAAAAGCTCGGCCTCGCGATCGAGCCGGTCAGCACGCAGGTGATCCCGCGCGATCGCCACGCGATGTATTTCGCCACGCTCGCCGTGGTCGCAGGCAGCATCGAGCGGCTCGCAGTCGAAATCCGCCACCTGCAACGCACCGAGGTGCTCGAGGCAGAGGAATATTTCTCGCCCGGCCAGAAGGGTTCCTCGGCGATGCCGCACAAACGCAACCCGATCCTGACCGAGAACCTCACCGGCCAAGCGCGTATGATCCGCGCCTATGCCCTGCCCGCGCTCGAGAATGTGGCGCTGTGGCACGAGCGCGATATCTCGCACTCTTCGGTCGAGCGGTTCATCGGCCCCGACGCCACGATCACGCTCGACTTCGCGCTCGCGCGGCTGACCGGGGTTGTCGAGAAGCTGCTGATCTACCCCGAGCGGATGCTCAAGAACCTCGATAGCATGGGCGGCCTCGTCCATTCGCAGCGGGTGCTGCTGGCGCTGACGCAGGCAGGCGTCAGCCGCGAGGATGCCTACGCGCTTGTGCAACGCAACGCGATGAAGGTGTGGGAGAGCGGCGGTGCGCTGTCGCTGCTCGATCTGCTCAAGGCCGATGCGGACGTGACGGCCGCGCTGACGCCTGCCGAGCTCAAGGAGAAATTCGATCTCGCCTACCACTTCCGCGAGGTCGATACGATCTTCGCGCGGGTGTTCGGCTGAGCCCCCTCGCGATGCTGGACACCTTCGCCAAATCGCTTAGGTTCGGCCCGGAATACGGCCATCGGGAGAGGCACGCGTCTTGAAGATCCTTCGCACCATTATCTTGGTTCTTGTCGCCTTCGGTTTCCTGATCTTTGCGATCTACAACTGGCAGCCGGTCGAGCTGACGCTGTGGCAGAACCTCGTGCTCGAAACCAAGGTGCCGGTGCTGGCGCTGCTGGCCTTCGCGCTCGGTTTCGTGCCGCTATGGGCCTATCACCTGAGCGTGAAGTGGGGTCTCAATCGCCGGATCAAGGCGCTGGAGAGTTCGCTGAAGCACACCGCGCTCGCCCGCCAGCACGAGCCGCATTCGGCTGCGCCGCTCTTTTCCCCTGTCGTTACACCTGGGGATAAGCCTGTGAAAAACCCGGCAGATGCCGCCGATCCGATTTCCCCTGCCGATAGCGCCCCCCCCGCCAGCACGGCCGGAGGCGCGGGCGAATGAGCAATCCGGTCTATCTCGCGCTCGATATTCCGCAGCTGGAACCGGCCAAGGCGCTGGTGAGCAAGGTCAAGGCGCATATCGGCGGCGTGAAGCTCGGGCTCGAGTTCTTCTGCGCGCATGGCAGCCACGGCGTGCACGAGATCGCGCATCTCGGCCTGCCAATCTTCCTCGATCTCAAGTTCCACGACATTCCCAACACGGTCGCCGCCGCGATGCAGGCGATCCATGTCTATGAGCCCGCGATCGTCACCGTCCACGCCAGCGGCGGGCGCGCGATGATGGAGGATGCCAAGGCGGCCGCCGCCAACGGCACCAAGGTGGTCGCAGTGACGATGCTCACCAGCCTAGATACCAATGATCTGACCGCCACCGGCATCTATGGCAGCGCCGAGACGCAGGTGATGCGCCTTGCTGAACTCGCGCATGCGGCGGGCCTCGACGGGATTGTGTGCTCGGGCCAGGAAGTCGGCATGGTCAAGCAGGCGTGGAAGGACGGCTACTTCGTCGTCCCCGGCCTGCGCCCCGCGGGCGGCGGCACTGGCGACCAGAAGCGCGTGGTGACGCCGCGGCAGGCGCGCGACAACGGCGCGAGCGTGCTCGTGATCGGCCGCCCGATCAGCCGCGCGGAGGATCCCGCCGCCGCAGCGCGGGCGATCGAGGCGACGCTTTAGGCGCACCGGCATGGCCGACCACGCCACCCCCAACCTTCCCGCATGCGATTTTGCAGCGGCGGCGGCATTTTATGCCAAGCTGGGGTTCGAGGAGGATTACTGCTCGGAAGGATGGATGATCCTCTCGCGCGGAGCCGTAACGGTCGAATTCTTCCCCTACCCTGATCTTGATCCCACCCAGTCGTCCTTCAGCTGCTGCCTGAGGCTGGATGATCTACCCGCGATGATGGCACAGGTGGAAGCGAGCGGTGTGCCCGATGCCCGCTTCGGCATCCCGCGCTATCACCCGCCTGCACACGAGGACAGCGGGCTGATGATCGCTTATCTGATCGACCCCGATGGCACGCTGCTGCGGCTGATCCAGAACGATTGAGCGGCTAACCACACCATGACGACTATTGCTGCAGCGACGCTCGCCGACGCCCCCGCGCTCAAAGCCTTGCTCGAAGCCGCCTATCGCGGCGATTCGGCGCGGCGCGGGTGGAACCATGAGGCCGATATCCTCGATGACGAGCGGACTGCGCCCGGCGAAGTCGAGGCGTTGCTGGCTGATGAAGCCGTAACCATCCTGACAGCGCGCGAAGGTGCGGCGCTGATCGGCTGCGTTGCGGTCACCATTAAGGGAGCAGCGCTGGCCTATCTCGGGATGCTGTGCGTCGCGCCTGATCTGCAGTCGGCAGGCCTCGGGCGGCGGCTGCTCGATGCGGCGGAGGATCACGCCCGCGCCCTTGGCATCGCCGCGATGGAGATGACCGTGATCGATAGCCGCGACGCACTCATCGCGTGGTACGAGCGGCGCGGCTATGACCGCACCGGCGTGACCCGGCCCTTCCCCGTTCCGCGCGATCCGCCTGTGACTTTCGTGGTGCTGGAAAAGCCGCTCGGGGCCGCGTAGGGACGCTGCGATGCCGGGCGCTCTTGTCAAAATCTGCGGGCTTTCGACCCCCGAAACCCTCAAGGCCGCGGTCCAGGCTGGGGCGGATTATGTCGGCCTCGTCCACTTCGATAAAAGCCCGCGCCACCTGTCGCTGGTTGAGGCCGCGCGGCTGCGTGAGCTCGTGCCGCCGCAGGTCAAGACGGTGCTGCTGGTGGTGAACCCCTTGCCCGATACCCTCACCGAGGCGCTGCGCGAGGTGCGCCCTGATGTGGTGCAGTTCCACGGGAGCGAGACCCCCGAGGCGCTCGCCCGCTTTCGCGCCGCAACCGGCATCGCAGCATGGCGCGCGCTCGGCGTGCGAGACGCAGCCACCCTCGCCGATGCCGCCCGCTTCCACGGCGCGGCGGACCGGCTGCTGTTCGATGCCCCCGCCAGCGGCCTGCCAGGCGGCAACGGAACCCGCTTCGACTGGGACCTGCTCAAAGCCTACAAGGCGCCTACCCCTTGGGGCCTCGCAGGCGGGCTCACCCCCGCCAATGTCGCCGACGCTATCCGCCTTACCGGCGCGCCGCTGGTCGACACCTCCTCGGGCGTCGAAAGCGCGCCGGGCATCAAGAACGTGGACAGAATCGCCGCCTTCTGCAAAGCCGCCCGCCTATGAACACGCACCTTAATCCCTTGATCAATTCCTTCCGTACCCAGCCCGATGATCGCGGCCATTTCGGCCAGTTCGGCGGACGCTATGTCGCCGAGACGCTGATGCCGCTGGTGCTCGATCTCGAGCGCGAATACCGGAAAGCGCAGGCCGATCCGGCGTTTCAGGCGGAATTCGACGACCTGCTCGAGCATTACGTCGGCCGCCCTAGCCCGCTCTATTTCGCGCCGCGCATCACGGAAGAGCTCGGTGGAGCACAAGTGTGGTTCAAGCGCGACGAGCTCAATCACACCGGCGCGCACAAGATCAACAATTGCATCGGCCAGATCCTGCTGGCTATGCGGATGGGCAAGACCCGCATCATCGCCGAGACCGGCGCGGGCCAGCACGGGGTCGCCACCGCCACCGTCTGCGCGCGCTTCGGCCTGCCTTGCGTGATCTACATGGGCGCCGAGGACGTGGCGCGCCAATCGCCCAATGTGTTCCGCATGAAGCTCTTGGGCGCCGAGGTGATCACCGTCACCAGCGGCGGCGCGACGCTCAAGGACGCGATGAACGAAGGGCTGCGCGACTGGGTCGCGAATGTCCACGACACCTTCTACATCATCGGCACCGCGGCCGGCCCGCATCCCTACCCTGAGATGGTGCGCAACTTCCAGAGCGTGATCGGTAAGGAAGCGCGCGCGCAGATGCTCGACCGCACCGGCCGCCTGCCCGATCTGCTAGTCGCCTGCATCGGCGGCGGATCGAACGCGCTGGGTCTGTTCCACCCGTTCCTCGATGATCCGAGCGTGAAGATGCTCGGCGTCGAAGCGGCGGGCCACGGCCTCGATGGCGATGAACACGCCGCGAGCCTGCTCGGCGGATCGCCCGGCGTGCTTCACGGCAACCGCACCTATCTGCTGCAGGACGCGGACGGCCAGATCACCGAGGGCCACTCGATCAGCGCGGGTCTCGATTATCCCGGCATCGGGCCAGAGCACGCGTGGCTCAAGGAATCGGGACGCGTCGATTACACCGCCGTCACCGATGACGAGGCGCTGAAAGGCTTTCAGCTGCTCTGCCGCACCGAGGGGATCATCCCCGCGCTCGAACCTTCGCACGCCATCGCCGCCGTGGCGAGGGTCGCGCCGACCATGCCCAAGGACAGCATCGTCCTGATGAATCTGTGCGGGCGCGGCGACAAGGACATCTTCACCGTGGCGGAGCGGCTGGGGGTCGAGCTTTGAGCAGGCGCAACCGCTTCCTGTGGGGCGGTGTGCTGGCAACCGCCGCTGCGTGGGGCTGCATTCAGGGGATGGAACTGGTGCCGCTCCTTTCGCCGCCATCCGAGGCGCAATTCTTCGGCGGCTATGCCTTGGTGGCTTTAGCCCTGTTTCTGTTTTTCAAAGGTTTCCGCGAGCCCAATCAATGACCCGCCTCTCAACCACCTTCTCAGCCCCCCACCCCGCGCTCGTCTGCTTCATCACCGCAGGCGACAGCGACACTGCGGCCAATCTCGATGCGCTGGTGGAGGCCGGTGCGGATGTGATCGAGCTCGGCATGCCCTTCACTGACCCGATGGCCGATGGCCCCGCGATCCAGAGCGCCAATCTGCGCAGCCTCGACGCGGGCACCACCACCGCCGATGTGCTGCGTTATGCAACCGACTTCCGCGCCCGGCACCCCGACGTGCCGCTGGTGCTGATGGGCTATGCCAACCCGATGGTGCGGCGCGGGCCCGAGTGGTTCGCCGAGGCCGCAGCAGCAGCAGGCGTTGATGGCGTCATTTGCGTCGACATCCCGCCCGAGGAGGACGACGCGCTCGGCCCGGCCCTGCGCGCCAAGGGCATCGCCCCGATCCGGCTTGCAACCCCCACCACCGACGCCGCGCGCCTGCCGCAGGTGCTTAGCGGCTGCGAAGGGTTCCTCTACTACGTCTCGGTGGCCGGGATCACCGGCAAGCAGCAGGCCGTGCAGGCCAGCATCGAGGAAGCCGTGGCGCGGCTCAAGCAATCGACCGACCTTCCCGTCGCCGTCGGCTTCGGCGTGCGCACACCCGAGCAGGCCGCCGCCATCGCCAAGGTGGCCGACGGTGTGGTCGTCGGCTCGGCGCTGGTGGAAATCTGCGGCGAATATGGCGCTGCGGCGCCTGACAAGCTAAGGGAACTGACTTCGGCCCTCGCTGCCGCCGTCCACTCCGCCCGACAGGAGCACGCCAAATGAACTGGTTCAACCGCGTCCGCAATTCGCTTGGCTTCTCCTCCGAGCAGAAGACCACCACAGAGAAGGATCTGTGGATCAAGTGCCCCTCGTGCCAGGAAATGCTGTTCGTGGCCGATTACGAGGGCAACCTCTCGGTCTGCCCGAAATGCGAGCATCACGGGCGGATCGGCGCCGATGCGCGGCTCGGCCTGCTGCTTGATCCGGGCTTCGAGGTGCTGCCCTTGCCCAAGGTGACCGAAGACCCGCTGGGCTTCAAGGACACCAAGAAATACACCGACCGGCTCAAGGCCGCGCGCGCTGCAAGTCCGCACGAGGATGCCTTCGTGGTCGGCTCGGGCATGATCGACAACCGCCCTGCCGTTGTCGGCGTGCAGGATTTCAGCTTCATGGGCGGCTCGATGGGCATGGCCGTGGGTCAGGCCTTCTGCGAGGGCGCGCAAAAGGCATTGGATCGCCGCTGCGCCTATGTCGTGGTGACCGCAGCGGGCGGCGCGCGGATGCAGGAGGGGATCCTCTCGCTGATGCAGATGCCGCGCGCGACCGTGATGACGCGGCGGCTCAAGACCGCCGGCCTGCCCTATATCGTGGTGCTGACCGATCCCACCACCGGCGGCGTGACCGCAAGCTATGCCATGCTCGGCGACATCCACATTGCCGAACCGGGCGCGCTGATCGGCTTTGCCGGCCAGCGGGTGATTCAGGACACGATCCGCGAACAGCTGCCCGAAGGCTTCCAGCGCGCCGAATATCTGCACAAGCACGGGATGGTCGACATGGTCGTGCCGCGCCACGAGTTGAAGGCCGCGCTGGCGCAGGTGCTGGATTACCTCACCCCGGTGAAGGCGGCCTGACCCGCACTTGCCGTGAAGCCGCTCGATTTCGGCCGGTCGGACGACCCGCGTGTCCAGGCGCAGCTTGACCGGCTGAGCACGCTCAGCGTGCCGCAGGGGCGGCTGGGGCTCGAGACGATCTGCGCCTTGCTGGACCGCCTCGGCAACCCGCACCGCAAGCTGCCGCCGGTGTTCCATGTCGCAGGCACCAACGGCAAGGGATCGACCTGCGCCTTCCTGCGCGCGATGCTGGAGGCGCAAGGCTACCGCGTCCACGTCACCACCTCGCCGCACCTCGTGCGCTACAACGAGCGTATCCGGTTGGCGGGAGAACTGATCTCCGACGAGGCGCTGGCCGCCGTGCTGGCCGAAGTGCTGGATGCAGCGCAAGGGAATGGGGGGGACCTCGGCCCAAGCTTCTTCGAAGTCACCATCGCGGCCGCCTTCCTCGCCTTTGCCCGCACACCTGCGGACGCTTGCGTGATCGAAGTCGGCATGGGCGGGCGGTTCGATGCGACCAATGTGCTCGAACCCGAGGCGCTGGCGGCCTGCGGGATCGCCGCGCTCGGCCTCGATCACGAACGCTTTCTGCTCGCGCCCGAGGAGGGTGTGCCCGAGGAGCCGATGGCACGGATCGCCTTCGAGAAGGCAGGGATTGCCAAGCGCGGCGTGCCGCTGGTGACGCTTAACGACACCTACCCGCCCGAAGCTCAGGCCGCGATCCGGGACGTCGCCGAGCACGTTGGCGCAATGCTGCATGAGGGCTTTTGGCACTGCGACGTCACCGGGGGTCAAGCCGAGTTCTGGCGTGACGAGAACACCTTCCTTCCGCTCTTCCCTTCGCTGCCCGGCGAGCATCAGGCGATAAACCTGTGTCTCGCGATCTCCATGCTGATGCGTCAGGACCGGCTCGCCGTGTCCGAGGCCGCAATCGTCACGGGTGCCAAGACTGCCCGCTGGCCCGCGCGCATGCAGCGCCTTGGCGACGGCCCGCTGACCGCGCTCGTCGATCGTCAAACCGTGTGGCTCGACGGCGGGCACAACCCCAGCGCTGGCGCAGCGATTGCGGCGCATTTCGATGGCCCGCTGCATCTCGTCATCGGCATGATCGAAGGCAAGAACCCGCGCGCGATCATCGACCCGCTGGGGAACCGCATCCGCACGCTGACCGTGGTTCCTGTTCCGAGCCATGAGTGTCATCCGGCCAGCGCCTTCGGCCCCGAAGCCCGCGCCGCTGCCAATGTCGAGGAAGCCTTGTCGGGTCTTCCCGCGGACGACTTCCCGGTCATTATCGCCGGTTCGCTCTACCTTGCGGGCGAGGTGCTGCGGCTCAACGACGAGCTGCCCGACTAGACCAACTCCGGCTCCAGCGGCGGCGCGTTATCCGGGCGGCCCGAGCGCGCCTGCCGCACCCATTCCAGCACGCACAGCGCCACGGCAAACAACCCGATCGCGGTCGTCAGGAGGAAAACGTCGTAATAGCCGCGCTCCTCGATCATCTGGCCGAGCGCCGGGCGGCCGAGCGTCCCCACCAGCATCGTCAGCGAGGAAAGCAGCGCATATTGCACCGCGCTATAGCCCTTGGCGACCACGCTCGAGAGGTAGGCGACAAAGGCCGCGCCGGCGATGCCGACCGCGATGTTCTCGGCGCCGATGGTCAGCATCAGCCGCGCCATGCGGTCATCCGCGCCGAATTGTCCGGCGAGCCAGGTGAAGCCGGTGAGGTCGCTCGCCAGCTGCATCCGTGCGCCGCCGATGGCGAGATCGGCGTAGAGCAGGTTGGTCAGCGCCGCGATCACCGCGCCCAGCGTCAGCGTGGTCATGCGGCCGATCACCGTCAGCAGCGTGCCGCCCAGCGCGAGGCCCACGATCAGCGCGCCGACGCCGAAGAACTTGGACGCAATCGCCACTTCGTCTTTGGCATATTGCAGCTCGCCGAGGTAGAACGGGTAGGCAAAGCTGCCCCAGATCGCATCGGTGATGCGGTAGGAAAGCACCAGCGCGATCACCAGCACGGCGGCCCATTGCAACCGCCCGATAATCTCGGCCAAGGGCAGGATCAGCGCGCGGTAACCGTGATCGAGCGCGGTGTCATAGGCGGTGCGCGGGGGCGCATCGGCGGTGAGCACATAGCGGCCCTGTTTGCGCATCGCTTCGAGCCAGCCGGCAATAAGGCCGGGGATCACAACAGTCGCAATCACGATCAGCGGGCCCATCTGGGTCACGAACTCGGTCGAGTCCGGCCGCGTCTCGGGTGTCGCCGCGAGCGAGCGGACCATGAACACCAGCACGGTCACCAGCGCCCAGCACCACAGCAGCGCCACTGCGCCCAGCGCCATAGCGCGGATGCGGGGTTCGATCTGGCCCGCCTGCCGCAGCGTGCCAAGATTGCTACGCTCGTCCGCAAACGTGGCGGCGCTGCGTTCGGCATCGGGGGCGAACAGGCCGAGGAAGCCCACGAACAGCAGGATCCCGCCCATGCTGGCGAACACCGTGGGCCAGCCCAGCCGCTCGGCCATGAACAGCGCGAGCGCTCCGCCGACCAGCGCGGCGACGCGGTAGCCCATCTGGAACACGGTCGAGAGGATGTCGATCGTCGCCACCTCGTCGGCGACATCGACGCGCCAGGCATCGATTACCACGTCCTGCGTTGCCGAAGCGAAGGCGCCGATGCCCGCCAGCAGCGAGAAAACGCCCAATGAGGACAGCGGATCGAGCAGCGACAGCACCACCAGAATGCCTCCAAGCAGCAATTGCGAGGTCACGATCCACTGCTTGCGCTTGCCCAGCTTCCTGAGGCCCGGCAGATCGACCCGGTCGAGCGCGGGCGACCACAGGAACTTGAAGGCGTAGGCGAGGCCAATCAGCGAGAACACGCCCATGGTCTCGACATCGACCTTGGCATCGGTCAGCCAGGCGTAGAGCGTGCCCAGCAGCAGCGCGTAAGGCAGGCCCGAGGCGAAGCCGAACAGCAGCACATAGCCGGTCTTGGGATGGCGCAGCGAGGCCATCAGCGTCAGCCAGCGCGACAGGCGCGTGGGGTGTTCGAGGGCGGCTTCAGCCATTGACGATCCCATCCTTGCGGGCTGCGATTTGCACCGGCGCGGTTTCGTGCCACACTAGGCGCAAGGAACAGGATGAGAAAAGAGCGATGAACGCCGCCACAACAGATATGCCCAATTTGCGCCCCACCCCCGGGCAGTTGGCGCTGGCCGAGGCAATCCGCGACGGTCGCGCCAAGGTCGCAGGCGGCATCCAGACCGTGCCGGCGACGAATTATACCTGCGCCGATCACTTCGCGCGCGAGAAGGCCGCGCTGTTCGACCGGTTGCCGCAGGTGCTTTGCCCCTCCGCGCTGCTGCCCGAGCCCGGCATGGCGGTGCCGCATGACGCGACCGGCCGCCCGCTGCTGATCACCCGCGATGCCGAGGGCCGCGCGCGCGTGTTCCTCAACGTCTGCCGCCACCGCGGGACGCGGCTGGTCGAGGGCAGCGAGGCGGTCTGCGCCAAGCGGCTCGTCTGCCCCTATCACGCCTGGACCTACCGGCTCGACGGCGGCTTGATGGCCCTGCCCCGGCCCGAGACCTTCCCCGGGATGGACAAGGACGATTACGGCCTTGTCGAACTGCCCGCTATCGAGGCAGGCGGCTTGATCTGGTTCGCGCCAGCCGAAGCGGCCGACTTTACCCATGCACAGCAATTGGGCAGCGATCTCGATAGCTTCGGCCTTGGCGGGTCGCACCTGTTCCGGCGCAAGCTGCACACGGTGCGCGGCAACTGGAAGCTGATCATGGATGCCTTCCTTGAAAGCTACCATGTCACCCGCCTCCACGCCGCCACCATCGGCCCGTTCTTCAAGGACGGGATCACCGCAGGCGACCAGATCGGCCTGCACCAGCGCTCCGCCGTCGGACGGCTGGAGGAAATGGCCGAGGTCGATCTCACCGACATGCGCGAATTGCGGCGCGTGGTGACCTTCGCTTACCAACTCCTGCCGGCGACGATCATCGTCCCCAGCCCCGATTACGTGAACGTGATGGTGCTGATGCCGCAGGCCGCCGACCTGACATTGGTCGAGGATTTCATGCTCATTCCCGAGGCACCCGCCACCGAAAAGGCGTTGGGGCATTGGGAAAAGAGCTGGAACCTGCTCGATGGCGGGGTGTTCGCAAGCGAGGATTTCCGCGCGGCCGAGCTTGGCCAGCAGGGGCTGTCCTCGGGCGCAATCTCCCACCTGACGCTCGGCACATTGGAAGGCGGGATCGCGCGGTTTGACCAGATCGTGAGCGAAGCCTTGCGGGCGGCGGGCTGAGAGCCTAGTCGCCCCCGCTATGCCCACCCAGCCCCCCCGCTCCTCCGACCGCCCCGAAGGTGACCGCCCAGAAGGCCATAGAATAGCCAAGCTGCTCGCCCGCGCAGGCGTCGCCAGCCGGCGCGAGATCGAGCGGATGATTGCCGAGGGGCGCGTGGCTGTGAATGGCACGGTGCTCGATACCCCGGCCACGATCCTGGCGAGCCTGAAAGGCGTCACCGTTGATGGCAATCCGGTTGCCGCTGCCGAGGCGACCCGATTGTTCGCCTTTCACAAGCCGACCGGCCTCATCACCGCCGAGCGTGATCTGGCCGGCCGCCCCACCATCTACACCGCGCTGCGCAATGCCTTGCCCGCAGGCACGCCGCGGTTGATCCCGGTCGGACGGCTCGATCTCAACACCGAAGGCCTGCTGCTGCTCACCAATGACGGCGGATTGAAGCGCGTAATGGAACTGCCCGCCACCAAGGTGCCGCGCACCTATCGCGCCCGGGCCTTCGGTGTGGTGACCCAAGGCCAGCTTGAAGACCTGATGGACGGGGTAGAGATTGACGGGGTGCGCTACGGCTCGATCAACGCCAATCTTGAACGCAGTTCGGGCCGCAACCTGTGGATCGAAATGACCATCACCGAAGGCAAGAACCGCGAGGTGCGGCGCGTGCTCGAATATCTCGGATTGCAGGTGAATCGGCTGATCCGCACCGGCTACGGCCCGTTCAACATCGGCAATCTGCCGCGCGGGCAGGCGGTCGAGCTGACCGGCAAGCCGGTGGCGCGTTTCCTGTCCGAGATGACCGGCACGCCGATCCCGCGCGGCGGGGAGAAGAAGGCCGACAAGGTCGTCATCGCCGCCCCGGCGAAAGCCCCGCGCCCACAGCGTCCTGCGCCGCACAAAGGGCCGTCCGCTCGGCCTGCGCCGCGCAAGGATTACGACGACGCCGCAAGGCCCCCGCGTTCTCCGGTGCGCAAGGGCGCTGATCGCGCCGCATCGCCGCCCCGCAAAGGCCCGGATCGCGCCGCGAACGCCCCGAACAAGGGTTCTGATCGTGCAGCACCAGCGCCGCGCAAGGGCGCTGATCGCAGCGCAACCGCGCCGCGCAATGGCAACGAAACCCTGACCAACGCGCCGCGACGCGGTCCGGGCCCGCCCAGCAGCGCGCGCTCACCATCGCGCAAGCGTCCGGCCCCCACGCGCGGCAACACCCCGCAGCGGGGCCCGCGCAAGTGAGGATCATCGCCGGCGAATGGCGCGGTCGCAAGCTCACCGCGCCCAAGGGCGATGCCACCCGCCCGACCGCCGACCGCGCGCGCGAGACGCTGTTCTCGATGCTGGTCAGCCGGCTCGGCGATTTCGACGGTCTGCAGGTCGCCGATCTGTTTGCCGGCTCGGGCTCGCTCGGGCTGGAGGCGCTCTCGCGCGGAGCGGCAAGCTGCCTTTTCGTCGAGCAGGACCGCCCGGCGCTCGATGCGATCCGCGCCAATATCACCACGCTCGGCGCCGGCGATAAGGCGCGCGTCGAGGCCGGATCCGCCACGCAATTGCGCGCCGCGCCGCAGCCGCTCGATCTGATCTTCGCCGATCCGCCCTATCACTCGGGCGCGGGCGAAGTCGCGCTTGACCGGCTGCTGCGCCTCGGCTGGATCGGACCGCAGACTTGGATCAGCCTCGAGACCGCGTTCAACGAGGATCCGGCGATCAATGGCCTCGCGCTCGATACGATGCGCAAGGTCGGCAAGGCCAAGCTCAGCCTGTTCCGGCTGGCATCGGCCGCCGCCTGAGGCACTCCGTCGATAAGCTGTGCCAAGGCGCTTGCCCGCGCTGACAATGTTCCCTACCTGTTCGCATGAGACCATGAGCACGACTTTACCCCCTTCTGTCCCGGCGCATGAACCGGTGCCCGCCTATGCCGCGCGGCTGAACCCGCCGCAGCGTGCAGCCGTGCTGGCGACCGAGGGCCCAGTGCTGATGCTGGCAGGTGCCGGCACGGGCAAGACCGCGGCGCTCACCGCGCGCCTCGCGCATCTGGTGGCGACCCGCCGCGCCTACCCTTCGCAGATCCTGTGCGTCACCTTTACCAACAAGGCCGCGCGCGAGATGCGCGAGCGGGTCACGCATCTGCTCGGCCCGGCGGCGGAAGGCCTGCCGTGGCTCGGCACCTTCCATTCGATCTGCGCCAAGATGCTACGCCGCCATGCCGAACTGGTCGGCCTGCAGCACAATTACACCATCATCGACACCGATGATCAGATCCGGCTTTTGAAGCAGCTGATCACCGAGGCCGACCTTGACGAGAAGCGCTGGCCCGCGCGGCAGCTCGCAGGCCTGATCGACCGCTGGAAGAACCGCGGCCTCAACCCCGCTGATCTCGATGCGGTGGAGAACGAGGCCTATGCCAATGGCCGAGGCGCCGCGCTCTACACCCGCTACCAGGAGCGGCTCAAGCAGCTCAATGCCTGTGATTTCGGCGACCTGATGCTGCATATGCTGAACATCCTGCGCAGCCACCTCGACATCCTCAGCCAGTATCAGAGCGCTTTCCGCTACATCATGGTGGACGAATATCAGGACACCAACGCGGTGCAGTACCTCTGGCTGCGGCTACTGGCGCAGGGGCACAAGAACATCTGCGTGGTCGGCGATGATGACCAGTCGATCTATTCCTGGCGCGGCGCGGAAGTCGCCAATATCCTGCGGTTCGAGAAGGATTTTCCGGGCGCGCAGGTGATCCGGCTAGAACAGAATTACCGCTCCACCCCGCATATCCTCGGCGCTGCCTCGGGGCTGATCCGCGCCAATTCGCAGCGCCACGACAAGACGCTGTGGACCGAGGTCAATGGCGGCGACAAGGTCAAGGTGATCGGCGTGTGGGACGCGCCCGAGGAAGCGCGCCGCGTGGGCGAGGCGATCGAGCGGCTCGAACGCGAAGGCGCGGCATTGGATCAGGTCGCCATTCTGGTGCGCGCGCAATACCAAACCCGCGAGTTCGAAGACCGCTTCATCCAGATCGGGATCAATTACCGCATCATCGGCGGTTTCCGCTTCTACGAGCGCGCGGAGATTCGCGATGCGCTCGCCTATCTGCGCCTGATCGCGCAGCCACAGGACGATCTCGCGTTCGAGCGCATCCACAACCAGCCCAAACGCGGGCTCGGCGCCAAGGCGCTCGAGCAGATGCACAGCCATGCGCGCCGCACCGGCCTCCCCCTGGCGGCCGCTGCCTTGCAACTGGCCGATAGCGACGAATTGCCCAAGCGCACTGCGATCACCATCGGCGGACTGATGCGGCAATTCCTATATTGGCGCGAGGAGGCAGAGGCGCTCTCATCGTCCGACCTGCTCAGGCTCGTGCTGGAGGAATCGGGCTACAACGCGATGCTCGCCGCCGACCGTTCGCCCGAGAGTGTGGGCCGCGCGGAAAACCTCTCCGAACTTGCTCGCGCGATGGAGGACTACGCAACGCTCGGCGACTTCCTCGAACATGTCAGCCTCGTCATGGACAATGACCGTTCGGATGCAGGAGAAACCGTGACGATCATGACGATCCACGCCGCCAAGGGCCTCGAATTCGACAATGTCTTCTGCGTCGGCTGGGAAGAAGGCGTGTTCCCGAGCCAGCGCGCGATCGACGTAGGCGGGCTCGCATCGCTGGAGGAAGAACGCCGCCTCGCTTACGTCGCGATCACCCGCGCGCGGCAGCATTGCACCATCCTCCACGCCGCCAACCGCCGGATTTATGGCCAGTGGACGAGCAGCATCCCCTCGCGCTTCATCGAGGACTTGCCCGCCGAACACATCGAGCAGGAAACGACGCTGACGGGAGGGGCCAGCCTGTGGCGCGCCAACTGGAGTGAGCAGGACGACCCCTTCGCGCACGTTGCACGCGACCGCCCCGACCGCGCCCAGACCCGCGGCCCCGGCTGGCAGCGGGCTCTGACCTCGGGCTACGACACCAGGCCCGCCCGGGTGCGCGAAAACACGCGCTCGGTTGCCAGCTTTGCCGCACCGGCGCGCTCGGACATCACGATCGGCGCGATGGTGAGCCACGACAAGTTCGGCACCGGCTGCGTGATCGATCAGGAAGGCAACAAGCTCACGATCCTGTTCGAGGATGCGGGCGAGAAGCGGGTGCTGGATAGTTTTGTGACAGTGGTGGGCTAGGATTACTCGGCCGGTTCAGCCGCCGCCTCGGGCTTCGTCTTCCAGTAACGCGCCTCGAACGGTCGCAGCAACTCGCCAGCCACATCGCGGGTGCCCTCGGCGATACCGGTCTCGCAATCCACGTAAGGGGCAGGGTCGGTGTAGGTGCCGAACAACCGGTCCCACAGCGTGATCGTGTTGCCGAAGTTCGCGCCCATCAGCGTCTCGTCGCGGATGTGGTGGACCCGGTGGGCGGCGGGCGCCATCATGACCTTGCCCAGCGGCCCCAATGTCCAAGGCACATCGGCGTGGATGAAATAGCCCCACCATGCCCGCACCAGCGCCGCAAGCATGATCGCCCAGATCGGCAGGCCCAGCAGCAGCACTGGCAGCAAATCGAACAGCATGCTGAGCAACTCGCCAAGCGGATGCTTGCGATGCAGGGTGAGCCAGTTCATCGCCTCGTCGGCATGGTGGGTCGCGTGGATACGCCACAAGGCGGGGCTGTGTTCGAAGCGGTGACGCCAGTAGGCGGCAAAATCGATCAGCATGATCGCAGACAACACCGCAAGGATGCCCGGCAGCCCTTGCCAGAATTCGAGCAGGACATCGGTGCGCGGCATCAGCCTGCGGAACGCCGCGACCGGCACTGCGACCAGCGGCACCAGCACCAGCGTGTTGAACAGCATCAGCCCGAGATTGGTGCCGATCTCGCGCCGCGCCGCCATGAGCGCAGCCAGCACCTTGTCGCGCTTGAGGATCACAGCCAGCGCCGCAAAGATCAACGCCGCCGGAACCAGCTCCTTGACGGTGCTACCGAGGGCTTCGAAAAAGGCGTCCATGACGCTCGCAGAACTAGCGCAGCAGTGGCGAAGAAAGCGTTAAACGCCTCAGTCGAAGCTGATGTCGAGAAACGCGGGGCGCGGGCCGTTCCATTCGCCGGCGGGGACGGGTTCGTCGTCCTCGTGATAGCGGCGGCGCGGCTTGCGATCGTCGCTGGCGGTGACCTGATCGGTACGGGGTGCGGATTTCTCGCGGCGCGGCCGTTCGGCGCGCTCTTCACGCGGTGCGCCTTCTGCACGCGGAGCACGCTCTTCGCGCGGTTCGCGGTCTTCGCGTTGTTCGTCTCTGGCCTTGCGGGGCTTGCGCTCGGGGCGCTCGGCGCGTTCCTCACGCTCTTCGCGGGGGGGATCCGCCTGAGCGGCTTCGGCCTTGGCGATCGCTTCGGACAGATCGACGCGCACGTCTTCCTTGCCGAACACCTTGATCGCGCTGCCGGTCAGCTTCTCAACATTGCTGATCGCCTCGGCATCGTCTTCCGAAACGAAGGTGAAAGCCCGGCCCTTCGCTCCGGCACGGCCCGTGCGGCCGATGCGGTGGACGTAATCATCGGGGTGCCACGGCGTGTCGTAGTTGAACACGTGGCTCACGCCCTTGATGTCGAGCCCGCGCGCCGCGACATCGGACGCGACCAGAATATTGACCTCGCCAGCCTTGAAGCGATCCAGCTCCTTGATCCGGCTGGACTGGTCCATATCGCCGTGGATCTCGGACGAGCGGAACCCGAACCGCGTCAGGCTCTGGTTCAATTCGCGCACGGTGGTCTTGCGGTTGGCAAAAATGATCGCGGTTTCAACCAGATCATTCTCCAGGAACCAGCGCAGCGTGTCCTTCTTCGCGCGGCTCTTCACCGGCACCTTGAAGGCGGTGATATCGGCATTGGTCGAGGCTGCGCGGCTGACTTCGATGCGCTTGGGATTGGTCAGGAACTTCTTCGCCAGCTTCTCGATCGGTGGCGGCATGGTGGCCGAAAACAGCATCGTCTGGCGGGTTTCGGGCAGCTTGGAACAGATGAACTCGATATCGGGGATGAAGCCCATGTCGAGCATCCGGTCGGCCTCGTCGATCACCAAGAGCTCGCAGCCGTTGAGCAGGATCTTGCCGCGATCGAACAGGTCCATCAGCCGGCCCGGGGTGGCGATCAGCACGTCGACCCCGTCAGACAGCGCCTTCAACTGGTCGCCCATCTGCACGCCGCCGATCAGCAGCGCCATCTTGAGATCGTGGTTCTTGCCGTATTTCTCGAAATTCTCGGCCACCTGCGCGGCGAGTTCGCGCGTCGGCTCGAGGATCAGCGAGCGCGGCATCAGCGCGCGGCGGCGGCCCGAGGCCATCACGTCGATCATCGGCAACACGAAGCTCGCGGTCTTGCCGGTGCCGGTCTGAGCAATGCCGATCAGATCGCGCATCATCAGAACGGTGGGGATAGCCTGCGCCTGAATCGCAGTCGGCGTGGAATAACCTGCGTCCTCCACGGCTTTGAGCAATTCGGGCGAAAGGCCGAGATCGGCGAAGGTCATGCGGTGTGTGGTGTCCGAAAAATAGCGGGCAGGGTTGCTGCCGGGATTGTTGCCCGCCCTGCGATGGATCGCTGAGGGGGAGAGCGTCGCGCCCTTCCCGCAAACGGGCGCGAAAGTCAAGGAAACGCGCGTGTCGGGCGCGGGTTCGGCTACTCGCGGACCTCGACCAGCCGGCGCATCGAATCCACTTCGCAGCGCGCGCCGGTGCGCGACTGCAACTCGTCGCGATCAACGCACATCCGCCCGTCCTTGCGGCGCTCGACATAGAAGCCCGAATAGAAGTCCCGCGCGCGGCACGATTTCTCGAGGTTGACCGAGATCATGCGCCGGTCACGCAGGAACAGCACGAGCCGGTTGCCGCTGCCGGTCTGCACCCCGGCGATGCCTTCAAGCGCAACGCATTTCTCGTTGCCCGCTTCCTCGAAGCGCGGGGAAACGGCGCGCTGGGGCAGCTCGGCGAGCATGTTCTGGCGCACCGTCGTCGAGGCCGGCGCGATCCGCACCACCACGCGCTGCTCGATCCGCACCTGCCGCGCAATCAGCTGGACGCGCATCGCCGAGAGCGGGTTGACCTGCGGCGCCTCCGACTGGGCCGCAGCCTCGCATTGCGGAGCAGAGGCCGCTTTGAGCGCGGGCGCGTCTTCCCCCGCCGCCCATGGCAGCATCAGCGCAAGCGGCGCTGCAAGGGAAAACAGGCTGTGCATGGCGGCTGAAGGCCTCTCCCAGAAACGCGCCAGGCTGTGCGTTGTGCGCAGCTCAGGGCGGGGTTCGGACTAACGTTGGCAATTGAACCCCCGCTTAACTGGCGCGCGGGCTGGCGCAAAACCACTGGCACATTTGCCGCAGACTGTGGCATGGGCGCAACAATGATCGCGCCCCGCTCTGCCCCTGCCCCTGCCGCTGATTCCGCGGCCTTTCTCGAGGATGCAGCCCGCGTGCTCGGCCAGCGCGGGCTGACCACCGATCCCGAGCGGATGGATACCTGGCTCACCGACTGGCGCGGACGCTACACTGGGCGCGCGCTGGCGCTGGCCTCGCCTGCCTCGACCGCCGAAGTCGCTGCGCTGGTCAAGTTATGCGCCGCGCATGGCGTCCCGATCGTCCCGCAGGGCGGCAATAGCGGCATGGCGGGCGGCGCGACCCCCGATGCCACCGGCTCCGCGCTGCTGCTCAGCCTCAGGCGCATGGACACCGTGCGCAGCCTTGATCCCGCCGCCGGACAAGTGGTGTGCGAGGCGGGCGTGATCCTCCAGCACTTGCACGATCTCGCTGCCGAGGCCGGGCTGTGCTTCCCGCTAACGCTCGGCGGCAAGGGTTCGGCGACCATCGGCGGGCTGGTTTCGACCAATGCCGGCGGCACGCAGGTGCTGCGCCACGGCACGATGCGTGCGCAGGTGCTGGGGCTGGAAGCGGTGCTGGCTGACGGCGCGGTGTTCGATGCGCTCACCCCGCTCAAGAAGGACAATCGCGGGTTCGACCTCAAGCAATTGCTGATCGGTTCGGAGGGCACGCTGGGGATCGTCACCGCCGCCACCTTGCGGCTGCTGCCCGCGCCGACCGGCCGCGTGACGGCGTGGACCGGGCTTGCCACCATCACCGATGCGCGCAGCCTGCTGCGGCGGGTCGAGCGTGACATGGGCGAGGCGCTCGAAGGCTTCGAGGTGGTGCCCGCGCATTGCCTCGACTCGGTGCTCGCCCATCTGCCCGGCGCCCGCGCCCCGCTGGCCGAGCGCCATGGCTGGAACGCGCTGATCGAATGCGTCTCGGCCAGCGCAGACAGCGCGATGCTGCGCGACAGGCTCGAGACCAGCCTTGCCGCGGCGATGGAAGACGGCTTGCTGCAAGACGCGGTGATCGCCGCCAACGAGCGGCAGGCCGAGGATTTCTGGCTCTTGCGCGATTCCATCTCAGCCGCCGAACGCGCGCTTGGCCCGGCGATGCAACATGATATCTCGGTGCCGGTCGAGCGGATGCCCGAATTCATCCTCGCCGCCAGCCCTGCCATCGAAGCCGGCTTCCCCGGCACCTGCGCGGTCGCCTTTGGCCATCTGGGCGATGGCAATGTCCATTTCCACGTGCTCGCCCCGGCCGGAGCGGTGCGCGGGGAATGGGAGGAGGCCGGCGGCAAGGCCGTGAGCGCGGCGGTCTATGATCTGGTCAAGCAATGGGGCGGATCGATCAGCGCCGAGCACGGGATCGGGCAGATGAAGGTCGCCGAGCTCGCGCGGCTGCATGATCCGGTGGCGCTGGCGCTGATGCGCAGCGTCAAGCAGGCGCTCGACCCGCAAGGGCTGCTCAATCCCGGCAAGCTGGTGATCACCGACCCGGCGGCTTGCACCTGAAGCCGCAAACGCCTACAGCGCGCCCCGTCCGGCGGGGGTGCCCCGCCGCAGGGATCGCCCGCAACTGATTTTTCTCGGAGACGAATTCATGGCCAGCGCGCCGCAACCGCAACTTCCGCTGTTTTACAATGATCTGCTGCCGCTCAACAGCCGCGACCATGCCGACTGGAAGGTCGGCACGCTCGAAAACGCGGCGTTCCTCGCGCAGACCCATGCCGTGCCGGTCACCACCGACGAGTTCATCGACGCCCAGCGCCATTACCCGATCGTGTTCACCGCAGGCGAGAACCCGTTGCCGATCGCGCTGTTCGGGCTCAACGAAGGCGTCAACACCTTCATGGGCGACGACAACAAGCTGACCGAACTCGTCTATGTCCCGGCCTATGTGCGGCGCTATCCGTTCATGCTCGCCAAGTTGCGTCCGGATGCCGACGAGCTGTCGCTGTGCTTCGATCCCACCGTCGACTTCATCAGCAAGCGTGACGAAGGCCTCGCGCTGTTCGACGAAGCCACAGCGCCGACCGAATATACGCAGGGCGTGCTCGAATTCTGCCGCCGCTTCGAGGAAGCCGGCCAGCGCACCAAGGCGTTCATGGACGAGCTCAAGAAGCTCGGCATCCTGATGGACGGCGAAATCGCCATCACCCGCAACGACCAGCCGGAAAAGCCGTTCGTCTATCGCGGCTTCCAGATGGTCAATGAGGAGAAGCTGCGCGAACTGCCCGGCGCGACCCTCGAAGAGCTCAACAAGAACGGGATGCTGATCATAATCCACGCGCACCTGTTCTCGCTCAATCTGATGCGCACCATCTTCGAGCGCCAGATGGCACTTGGCAAGATGCCCGCGATGCAGGGCGCAGCCAACTGATAGCGCGCCCTGGGCCCGTCCCTGCGGCGGGCTTAGCAGATTGTGGAAGGCACAATGACGGGCGGCTCTGCAAGGCAGGGCCGCCCGTTCTGGTTTCCTGTCCGGTGCTTGCGATTATTCGGCGGCCTGTTGCAGATTTTCGCCGCCGCCCAGCAGCGCGGTCTCGGCCCCCATCACGCGCACCAGCTCGGCGAGCGCGGCGGCCATCCCCGCCAGCCCCTCGCCCGGTTCGGCCAGACGGTGATCGAGATAGGTCGCGCGGCACACCTCGACCTGCACGGCATGGATCCCGCGCTGCGGCGCGCCGTGACGATCGAGCACATAGCCGCCCGAATAGGGCCTGTTCTGCGCGGCAGGTAGCCCGCGCGCGTCGAGATGGCGCAGCGCCGCGCCCATCAGGGTATGGTGGCAGGAGACACCGAAACGGTCACCCAGCACGAGCTGCGGGGCATGAGCCTCGCCCTCGTCGACCCGCAGCGGCGGCATCGAATGCAGATCGATCAGCAGCGCCGCGCCCCAGACCTTGCGGATGCGGACGAGCTCGTCTGCCAGAAAGGTGTGATAGGCGCGGTGAATACCGGAAATGCGCGCGGCCAGCTCGGTGCGCGCCAACCGTCCGCGCCAGATCTCGCCCGAGCCCGGCAGGCGGCGCGGCACCAGCCCCAGCCCGCTGCGCGCACGGCGATTGCCGCCCTGCCCGTCCTGTGATGACGGCGCTGGCGGGGCAAGATATTCCGACCGCCCGCCTTCGATCATGTCCCAGTCGATATCGTCCTCGGCGCGGTTGAGATCCATCAGCGCGCGCGGCGCATGGGCCACCAGCAGCCCTGCCCCGGTCGCCTGCGCGATCATCCGGCCGAGCCGGTCAACCAGCCGGTCCTCCAGCCGCAATTGCGCCGCCAGCGGATCGCGCATCCGTGCCACCACCGGCGCAGGATAGGCCCGGCCCGCGTGCGGCACGGCAACCAGCACCGGCAAGCGCATCTGGCGGGGCGCGGCAAAGGTATAGGCCGCCCGCCCCTCCAGCCCCGGCACCCGTCCGCCGCTCAGACGCAAGCCATCGCCCTGCTTGAGGGCATCGGGATCATTGTGAGGGCCAGAAGACAAGCGCGCCATTGCGCCCACCTTGCTGCCGTCTTTGCCCGACGCTGTCAAAGCCTGATCGTTTGCCGGCCGCGACTAACGCCGGTGTTTTCGCAGGCGCAAAGGAAAGATTTCTTAAGCCGGCCGTGCTACACATCTGTGCATGACATCGACCAATTCCCCGCACATCCTGCTCGCCGAAGACGAAGAGGCGATGCGCACCTATCTCGAGCGGGCGCTGACCAATGCCGGTTACCGGGTGAGCGCGGTCGACCGCGGCACCGATGCTATCCCGCTGCTGGAGACCGGCGATTTCGATCTGCTGCTGTCGGACATTGTCATGCCGGAGATGGACGGGATCGAACTCGCCCAGCGCTGCGCAGAGATTTCGCCGCATACTAAGGTGATGTTCATCACCGGCTTTGCCGCGGTCAGCTTGCGCGCGAGCCGCGAACAGCCTACCGCCAGGGTGCTTTCCAAGCCCTTCCACCTGCGCGATCTGGTGCTCGAAGTGGAGCGCGTGTTCGAAGAAGCGGGCGAGGCGCCGGTTTGACATTTGCCCTGTCCGAATCGCTTGCACCTTGCAAAGGGCTGCGATACAGGGCCGCTCCGCTCCGAATGGGGCTGAACCGATGGTGCGGGCGTATAGCTCAGTGGTAGAGCACTATGTTGACATCGTAGGGGTCGCAAGTTCAATCCTTGCTACGCCCACCATCGGCCCGAACGACGAATAGCCCGCCCTCATCCGGCGGGCTTTTTTGTGCGTTGCACGCCTGGGGCTTGCACGGGGCGCAACAGCCGTTGCCATTGATTTACGCCAGCCCCGCCTTGCATGGCTGTCCTCCTCTGCTAAAGGCCGCGCGGGATCTTTGAGCCTTTGGACGGGCTCTGAACAACTTCCTGTCGGTCAATCACAGTCCTGCGCAGACGGGGCAAGAAGGATAGGGCAACAGCCATGCAGAAAATCAAAGTCGCCAACCCGGTGGTCGAACTCGACGGGGACGAGATGACCCGGATCATCTGGCAGTGGATCCGCGAAAGGCTGATCCTGCCCTATCTCGACATTGACCTGCACTATTACGACCTTTCGATCGAAAACCGCGATATGACAGATGATCAGGTCACGGTCGATTCCGCCAATGCGATCAAGCAGTACGGGGTCGGCGTGAAGTGCGCCACCATCACGCCTGACGAACAGCGCGTCGAGGAATTCGGCCTCAAGAAGATGTGGAAGTCGCCCAACGGCACGATCCGCAACATCCTCGGCGGCGTCGTCTTCCGCGAGCCGATCGTGATCGAGAACGTCCCCCGGCTCGTTCCGGGCTGGACCGATCCGATCGTGGTCGGCCGCCATGCCTTTGGCGACCAGTACAAGGCCACCGACACCCTGATCCCCGGTCCGGGCAAGCTCCGGCTGGTGTGGGACGGCGCAAATGGCGAAAAGATCGATCTCGACGTGTTCGATTTCCCCAGCGCCGGCGTGGCGATGGCGATGTACAACCTCGACGATTCGATCCGCGACTTCGCCCGCGCCAGCTTCAACTACGGCCTCAATCTCGGCTGGCCGGTCTACCTTTCCACCAAGAACACCATCCTCAAGGCCTATGACGGGCGCTTCAAGGACCTGTTCCAGGAAGTGTTCGACAACGAAGGTTTTGCCGAGCAGTTTAAGGCCAAGGGCATGGTCTACGAGCACCGCCTGATCGACGACATGGTGGCTTCGGCGCTCAAGTGGTCGGGCAAGTTCGTCTGGGCGTGCAAGAACTACGACGGCGATGTGCAGTCGGACACCGTGGCGCAGGGCTTCGGCTCGCTCGGCCTGATGACCTCTGTGCTGCTCTCACCGGATGGCAAGACGGTGGAAGCCGAAGCCGCGCACGGCACTGTCACCCGCCACTATCGCCAGCACCAGCAGGGCAAGGCGACCTCGACCAACCCGATCGCCTCGATCTTCGCCTGGACGCGCGGGTTGATCTACCGCGGCAAGTTCGACAACACGCCCGAGGTGGTGAAGTTTGCCGAGACGCTTGAACGCGTCTGCATCGAGACGGTCGAGAAGGGTTACATGACCAAGGATCTCGCGCTGCTGATCGGCCCGGGCCAGGCATGGCAGACCACCGAGCAGTTCTTCGAGACGATCGTGCAGAACCTCGAGAAGGAAATGAACGTCGGAGCGTAAGCCCCGGCTGACCCACCATGGCAAGCCGATCAACCCCGCGCCTCGAAATCCGACAGGCCAAACTGAAGGATGTGCGGGCGATCGGCGAGCTGGTGCGGCGTGCCTAGAAGATCTGCCCGCTTACACGCAGGGCGAAATTCGCGGGCAGATCAACAATTACCCCGAAGGCTGCTTTGTCGCGCTGTTCGATGGCGAAGTGGTTGGCTACTGCGCCTCGATGCGGCTCGACGAGCGCGTGGCGCTCTCCAACCACACCTGGGACGAAGTCACCGGCAACGGCTTTGGCAGCCGCCACGATCCTGCGGGTGACTGGCTCTACGGCTATGAGCTTTGCGTCGATCGGGCCGTGCGCGGCACCCGGCTAGGGCGCCGCCTTTACGAGGAACGCTGCGCGCTGGCCGAGCGGCTCGATCTCACCGGGATCGGGCTCGGCGAACGGATGCCCGGCTATGCCCGCGCCAAACGGCGCAAGTCCAACCGCGCCAAGACGCCGGAGGAATATCTCGGGCTGGTAATCGACAGCAAGATCCACGATCCAGTGCTCCGCTTCTAGCTGGCCAACGGGTTCGAGCCGCAGGGCATCCTCCCGCGCTACCTGCTCGAGGACAAGGCCAGCCGCGGCAATGCCGTGCGGATGGTCTGGCGCAATCCCTATGTCGACAGCGAGTCGCCGCCCAAACACCGCCTGCCGCGCGACGTCGAAAGCGTGCGCATCGCCACCTGCCAGCTGCAATCGCGCGCGGTGTCAGGGTTCGATGAATTCATAAAGCAGATCGAATATTTCGTCGATGTTGCCGCCGATTACGATGCAGACTTCATTGTGTTTCCAGAAATGTTCACGGTGATGCAGATGTCCGCCGAAGACCGCGAGCTTTCGCCGCTGGAAGCCATCGAGGCGCTCAGCGACTACACGCCGCGCCATCCGCCAGCGCTTGTCGGAAATGGCGCTGGCGTTCAACATCAACATCATCGGCGGATCGCACCCCACCCGCATGCCCGACGGCGACATCCACAACGTCGCCTATGTCTGCCTGCGCGACGGATCGATCCACGCGCAGGAAAAGATCCTCCCCACCCCCAACGAGGCCTATTGGTGGAACATCAAGGGCGGCGACAGCATCGATGCGATCCCGACCGATTGCGGGCCGATCGGCGTTCTGATCTGTTACGATGCCGAATTCCCCGAACTCTCTCGGCGGCTGGTCGACGAAGGCGCTCGGATCATTTTCGTCCCGTTCTGCACCGACAGCCGTCAGGGCTATATGCGGGTGCGTTACTGCTCGCAGGCGCGCGCGATCGAAAACCAGTGTTTTGTGGTGCTCAGCGGCAATGTCGGCAACCTGCCCAATGTCGCCAACATGGACATCCAATACGCGCAGAGCTGCATCCTCACCCCCTGCGACTTCCCCTTTGCGCGTGACGGGATCGTGGCCGAGGCGAGCGAGAATGTCGAGACCCTGACGATCAGCGACGTCAATCTCGCCGATCCGCAATGGGCCCGCGCCGAGGGCACCGTCCCGAACCTCGCAGACCGGCGGTTCGATCTTTATCGGATCGAGTGAGACAAGCGCGTCGGCAACATCAAGGACCCGCTCGGCGAGGAACGTTAGCCGCGCCCGAACGCCGCAAGTGACAGCACTCCCGCAGCGCGTTAAGCCAGTGGTGTGGCTGGCGAACTCACCCCTACCCCGTTCCTGTCCGATGCGCTGGTGATCCTCGGCGCAGCGGGGATCGTAATCCCGGTCTTCGCGCGCTTCCGCATCACCCCGATCATCGGCTTCATCCTGATCGGCGTGGCGGTCGGGCCATTCGGGCTCGGCTCGCTGGTGCCGAGCGTGCCGTGGCTCAAGCATATCACCATCACCGATCCGGAAGTGCTTACGCCCTTTGCCGATTTCGGCATCGTGCTGCTGCTGTTCGCGATCGGGCTGGAATTGTCGTTCAATCGCCTGTGGCAGATGCGCAAACTGGTGTTCGGGCTTGGCGCGCTGGAGCTGATCATTATCGGCTCCGCGCTGGCGCTGCTCGTGGGCGTTGCCGGGAACATGAACTTTACCGCCGCGCTGGCACTGGGGTTTGCACTGGCCTTCTCCTCGACCGCGATCGTGCTGCCAATCGCGGGGACAAGCACCCCTGTAGGCCGCGCGGCGCTGTCGATGCTCCTATTCGAGGATATCATGATCGTCCCGATCATCTTCATCCTCGGCGCACTGGCGCCCAATGCGCAAGCAGAAGGCTGGGAGGGCCTGATCACAACGCTGTGGCAAGGCGGGCTGGTGGTCGTCGTGCTGCTGGTGGCGGGCCGCTTCGCCCTGCCCACCCTGTTTGCGCAGGCCGCGCGCACCAAGAGCCCCGAACTGTTCCTCGCCGCTTCGCTGCTGGTGGTGATCGGCGCCAGCCTTGCCACCGCGCTGGTCGGCCTGTCGCCCATCGTCGGCGCGCTGATTGCGGGGCTGCTGATCGCCGAGACCGAGTATAGCACCGACGTCGAGCTGATCATGGAGCCGTTCAAGGGCCTTGCGCTCGGCGTGTTCCTGATCACCGTGGGCATGAGCGTCAATGTGGTGGAGATCGGCGCCCAGATCGGCGCGCTGATGCTCGCCGTGGTCGGCGTGCTGGTGTTCAAGGCGCTGGTCACCGGCATCCTGCTGCGGCTGATGGGCGCGAGGCGCAGCACCGCGGCCGAGACTGGGGTGATGATGGCCAGCCCGAGCGAGACCACGCTGATCGTGCTCGCAGCCGCCAGCGCTGCCCTGGTGATCGATAGCGAGACTGCGCGGTTCTGGCAGACCGTCACCGCGATCGGCCTCACCATCACGCCACTGCTGGCCAAGCTCGGGCAGGTCATCGCACACCGGGTGGAGCATGCATCGCTCCTGCCGCGCGAGGATGACGACATCGAGGGGCGCACCATCATCGTCGGCGTCGGGCGCGTCGGGCGGCTGGTGGCCGACATGTTGCAGGCCCATGACAAGCCCTATGTCATGATCGATTCCAACCCCGATCTGATTATCAGCGCCAAGCGCGACGGCTACCGCGCAACCTTCGGCGATGCCGCCCGGCGCGGCACTTTCGGCCGGCTCGGGGTGGAGAGCGCGCCCGCAGTGGTGCTCACGATGGACGAGCCGGTGCTGGCGCAGCGCCTCGTCATCAAGCTCAGGCAGACCTGGCCCGATCTCCTGATCGTCGCGCGCGCCCGCGACACTGCTCACGCTGCCGCAATGTACCGTGCAGGCGCCAGCCACGCAGTGCCTGAAACGCTCGAAAGCTCGCTCCAGCTGTCCGAAGCCGTGCTGGTGGATATCGGCGTAGCGATGGGCCCGGTGATCGCCTCGATCCACGCCAAGCGCGACGAGTTCCGCGAGCAGCTGGAACGCGAGGGCGGGCTGAGCGAAAAGCCTCGGCTCAAGACCGCGAGCCTCAGGCCAGATAGCCCCGGTCTGCAGGAGGTCTAGGGTCCGAACCCATAAACGGGGTTCACAGCGCTGCCAGGATATGATTCACCTCCCTTCAGCGAGGAGGCGGTTGGGATGGCGGATTTCTTCTGGTTTTCGGATGAGCAGTGGGCGCGGATCGAGCCGCTCCTGCCGCAGGATACCCGCGGTATGCCGAGGGTCGATGACCGGCGCGTGCTTTCTGGGATTGTCCACGCTCTGAAGAGCGGTGGCCGCTGGGGCGATTGCCCCGAGCATGTCTATGGGCCGAAGAAGACGCTCTACAACCGGTTCCGGCGCTGGGCCGAACGCGGCGTGTGGGAACGGATCTTCACTCAGCTCGCCGGGGTCGACGGCGTCCCAGACAGGCTCTTCATCGACAGCTCCTGCATCAAGGTCCACCGCACCGCCGGAGGCGCAAAAGGGGGGCCTTGGCTCATGGTATCGGCATCACCAAAGGCGGGCGCAACACCAAGCTCCACGCCATCTGCGACGAGAAGGGCCGCCCGCACGTCCTCCTGCTGACACCGGGCAACACGCATGATGCCAAGGTCGCGATGCTGGCGATCAATGCCGTGCCGCCATCTGACTATCTGGTTGCCGATAAAGGCTACGACAGCAACGCCTTGCGCTCCTGGCTGATAGAGCGCGGTACCACCCCGGTCATCCCCGCCAAGTCCAACCGCAAGGTGCACATCGAGCACGACAGGCAGATCTACCGTCAGCGCAATGTCGTCGAGCGCATGTTCTGCCGCTTCAAGGACTGGCGCCGCGTCGCAACCCGCTTCGACCGCAACATCAAGACCTTCATGGCCACCATCGCCATCGCCGCCTTCGTCACATGGTGGCTCTAACGAGTCCGGACCCTAGTCGAGGTGTGGAACGATGCATGACACGATTGCGCCTCTGATCGATCAGGCACGAACCAATCCGCAACGCGGAAACGGGGCCGAAGCCTTGGCGCTCTACCGACAGCCGGCGGACCGCGCTCGCCAGTCTGGCGATGCTGATAGACTGGCGCATTGCCTGCGCCATATCGGCATCATCACTCTTGATGACAACGATCACGAATCCGCGCTTTCCGCGGGGCAGGAAGCCGTCGCGATCTACCGAGAATGCGCGGACGATCCGCTCGAATTAGCCAATGCCTTGAGGGTTACCGCGCTGGCTCATTCAGCCCTCGGCGCGACCGACCAAGCCGCTCGATGCTGGGTTGATGCGCGCGCAATCTACCTTAAATTGGACATTGCCAGCGGCGTGGCCGAAGCCGACCGCTGGCGTGCCATCACGCCGCAGAAACCGCCGCCAGCACAGCCTTGACCGCCGCCAGAGCATCCGCCGCCTTGCTGCCATCCGGCCCGCCGCCCTGCGCCATGTCCGGACGCCCGCCGCCGCCCTTGCCGCCGAGCGCTTCCACGCCTGCACGCACAAGATCGACCGCGCTGAACCGCCCTGTCAGGTCATCGGTGACCGCCGCGGCAATGCTGGCCTTGCCGTCATTGACCGCGATCACCGCCGCAATGCCCGAACCCATGCGCTGTTTCGCCGCATCGAGCAGCGGGCGCAGTTCCTTGGGGTCGAGCCCTTCGAGCACCTGACCGCTGAAGGCGACGCCCGCGACAGTCTCGTCGGCAGCAGCCGCAGCCCCGCCCGTCCCGCCGCCGCCCAGCGCCAGCGCTTTCTTGGCCTCGGCGAGCTCCTTTTCGAGCCGCTTGCGTTCGTCAATCAGCGCGGCAAGGCGTGCGGGGACGTCCTCGGGCGTCGCGCGGATCACGCCCGCAGCCGCCTTGAGCGCATCCTCGCGCGCCACCAGCCACGCGCGCGCGGCCTCTCCCGTGAGCGCCTCGATCCGGCGCACGCCCGAGGACACTGCGCTTTCCGAAACGATGCGGAACACGCCGATGTCGCCGGTGGCGCGCACATGGGTGCCGCCGCACAGCTCGACCGAATAGGTGCGGCCTTCCCGGCTGGCGCGGCCCATCGAGAGCACGCGCACTTCATCGCCATATTTCTCGCCGAACAGCGCCAGCGCGCCGGCCGCGACCGCCTCGTCCGGGGTCATCAGCCGGGTGCCGACGGTCTCGTTGGCACGGATTTCGGCGTTAACCTCGGCCTCGATCGCCGCGATATCTTCGGGGGTCAGCGCGACGGGTTGCGAGAAATCGAAGCGCAGCCGGTCTTCGGCGACCATGCTGCCCTTCTGCGTCACGTGCCCGCCGAGCCGCCCCCGCAGCGCAGCGTGAACGAGGTGCGTGGCCGAGTGGTTGGCCCGGATCCGGTCACGCCTTTCGGTATCGACCTTGAGTTCGACCGTGTCGCCAACCGCAATCGCGCCTGCCTCGATCACCACCTGATGCGCGTTGAGGCGGCCGAGCGGCTTGGACGTGTCGGTCACGCGCGCGCGCAGCCCTGCGAGGTTTGCCATGGTGCCGGCATCGCCGGTCTGGCCGCCGCTTTCGCCGTAGAACGGAGTCTGGTTGGTGAGGATCACCACCTCGTCGCCCGCAGCAGCGCTTTGCACCTCGACCCCGCCCTTGACGATGGCGACCACGCGGCCCTCGCCGCTGGTGGCGGCATAGCCGGTAAATTCGGTCGCGCCTTCGCGCTCAGCGATGTCGAACCAGACTTCGCCCGAGGCCGCTTCGCCCGAGCCCTTCCAAGCGGCGCGCGCGGCGGCCTTCTGGCGCGCCATCGCGGCGTCGAAACCGGGCTTGTCGACCCCGATACCGCGCGCGCGCAGGGCGTCTTCGGTCAGGTCATAGGGAAAGCCGAAAGTGTCATAGAGGCGGAAGGCGATCTCGCCGTCGAGTTCGCCGCCGCTCGCCATGTCGCCGGTCGCCTCGTCGAGCAGCTTCAGGCCCTTTTCGAGCGTACGGCGGAACTGGGTTTCCTCGCGCTCGAATACTTCCTCGATCAGCGCCTGACCGCGGGCAAGCTCGGGATAGGCGGAGCCCATCTCGGTGACCAGCGCCGGGACGAGGCGGTGCATCAAGGGCTCGGCCGCGCCCAGCAGGTGCGCGTGGCGCATCGCGCGGCGCATGATCCGACGCAGCACATAGCCGCGGCCCTCATTCGAGGGCAGCACCCCGTCGGCCATCAGGAAGCTGACCGAGCGCAGGTGATCCGCGATCACGCGGTGCGAGGCGGCCTGCTCGCCAGCGGCAGCGACATTGGTGAGGTTCTCGGACGCAGCAATCAGCGCCTTGAAGGTATCGGTATCGTAATTGTCGTGCACGCCCTGCAGCACGGCGGCGACACGCTCGATCCCCATGCCGGTATCGATCGAGGGCTTGGGCAGGTCGACACGGGTGCCGACCGCCTGCTGCTCGTATTGCATGAACACGAGGTTCCAGATCTCGACGAAGCGGTCACCATCCTCGTCCGGGCTGCCGGGAGGGCCGCCGAAGATGTGGTCACCGTGATCGTAGAAGATTTCCGAGCACGGACCGCAAGGACCGGTGTCCCCCATCGACCAGAAATTGTCATTGGTGCTGATGCGGATGATGCGCTCTTCGGGCAGGCCGGCGATGCGCTTCCACAGGCCGGCCGCTTCATCGTCGGTGTGGTAGACGGTGACGGTGAGCCGGTCCTTGGGCAGGCCCCATTCGCCGGTCAGCAGGGTCCAGGCATGTTCAATCGCCTGATCCTTGAAATAGTCACCGAACGAGAAATTACCGAGCATCTCGAAGAAGGTGTGGTGCCGCGCGGTGTAGCCGACATTGTCGAGATCATTGTGCTTGCCACCGGCGCGCACGCATTTCTGCGAGGAGGTGGCGCGCGGCGCGGGCGGGGTTTCGAGCCCGGTAAACACGTTCTTGAACGGCACCATTCCGGCGTTGACGAACATCAACGTCGGATCGTTGTAGGGAACGAGCGGTGCGCTCGGCGTGATGGCGTGACCGGCCTTGCCGAAATAGTCGAGGAAGGACCGGCGGATTTCGTTCGTAGAGCTCATGGCGGTGCAGTTAGGCAATGCGAGGGCGTTAGGCAATGGAGCGCGCATAGGCCACGCTTCACCGCAGGCCCCGAGTGTTGCCGCTGATCCACAATCCGGCGCCCGGAGAGCACGCGCTTGCCTCAGCGGCGCACAACCGAAAAGCCGGCCCGAGCCCTGGGTAGAGGTCTCGTGCCGGCTTTCCGGGTTTCCGGGCGCCATGGGACAGGCAGGGAGGGGACACTCCCCGCGCGCGCCCGCTTGGGGATCAGTCTTCGGGGTCCGCGTCCGGCCCTGTCATCATCTCCCCGGCCACCGCATCGGTCCGGCTGCGGATTGCAGCTTCCAGGCGGTCGCAAAGCTCGGGATTTTCCTTGAGATAGGTCTTGGCGTTCTCGCGCCCCTGACCGATGCGGATAGAGTCATAGGAGAACCAGCTCCCCGACTTCTCGACGATGCCGGCCTTGACCCCGAGATCGAGGATTTCGCCGATCTTGGAGATGCCTTCGCCGTACATGATGTCGAACTCGACCTGCTTGAACGGCGGGGCGACCTTGTTCTTGACCACCTTGACGCGGGTGGTGTTGCCAATGATCTCGTCGCGGTCCTTGATCTGGCCGGTGCGGCGGATGTCGAGCCGGACCGAGGCATAGAACTTGAGCGCGTTGCCGCCGGTCGTGGTCTCGGGGTTGCCGTACATCACACCGATTTTCATGCGCAGCTGGTTGATGAAGATCACCATGCACTTGGAACGGTTGATCGAGCCGGTCAGCTTGCGCAGCGACTGGCTCATCAGGCGGGCCTGAAGGCCGACGTGCGAGTCGCCCATCTCGCCTTCGATTTCCGCGCGCGGCACCAGCGCCGCGACCGAATCGACCACCAGCACATCGATCGCATTCGAGCGCACCAGCGTATCGACGATTTCGAGCGCCTGCTCGCCGGTATCGGGCTGCGAAACGATCAGTTCATCAATGTTAACGCCGAGCTTCTTGGCATAGACCGGATCGAGCGCGTGTTCGGCATCAACGAAGGCTGCGGTGCCGCCAGCCTTCTGTGCCTCGGCAATCACGTGCAGCGCCAACGTCGTCTTGCCCGAGCTTTCCGGGCCATAGACCTCGACCACCCGGCCCTTGGGCAAGCCGCCCACGCCAAGCGCGATGTCGAGCCCCAGCGAGCCGGTCGAGATCGACTCAACCTGCATGGTTTCCTTCTGGCCCAGCTTCATCGCGGAACCCTTGCCGAAGGCACGATCGATCTGGGCAAGTGCGGCTTCGAGCGCCTTCTGACGATCCACGGCTTTTTTGTCCTCTTCCACCAGCTTCAATTGCGTAGCCATCGCATGCACTCCTTCACTTGCCTAGAGGCGATCACCAGTTTTCGACGACCGTCCTTGGATTGCGATGTATTGTATTTGTTCTACTGGAACAAGTGGGGAACAAAAAATTTCCTACAAGGCCCGCAGCAGCTTGGTGCCCCTCACTTGGCAGCCGCCTCGGCCTCCGCCTGTGCCGCCCGCGCCTGACTCAGAACCGCGCCCACCTTGTCGCCGATCGCCGCCACGCTGAAGGGCTTGGGGATGAAGTGCATATCGGGAATGTCGATGTCGCGGCGCAGCTGTTCCTCGGCATAGCCCGACATGAACAGCACCGGCATTTTCGGCAGCCGGGCGCGGATCGCGCGCACCATCGCAGGGCCATCCATCCCCGGCATCACCACATCGCTGACCACGATATCGAACTGCACGGTGCCCTCGGTGATCGCCGCCAGCCCCTCCTCGCCATTGGCGCAGGCCTTCACATCATAGCCCGCGCGCGCCAGCGCCCGTTCGGCCACCGCGCGCACCATGTCCTCGTCCTCGACCAGCAGCACCTTGCCGCCAGCCGACCATTCGGACGAGATCAGCGGCGCCCTGGTCTCGCGCTTCTTGTGGGCCTCGCCGTGATGGACCGGGAAATAGACCGTGAAACACGCGCCGGTCGCGTTCCCGGCCTTGTCCTTGATGTTGTCGGCAAAGATGAAGCCGCCCGATTGCTTGACGATCCCGTAGGCGGTCGAAAGCCCGAGGCCGGTGCCCTTGCCCTGTTCCTTGGTGGTGAAGAACGGCTCGAACAGCTTGGGCAGCACGTGCGGCGGGATGCCGCCGCCGGTGTCCTGCACGATCAGCACGGTATAGTCGGCCGCGGGCAGCACCTCCGAGCCCAGCTGCAGCACTTCGGTCGCGTGCAGGTGGCGGGTGAACAGCGAGATCCGCCCCGTGCCCTTGCCGCGCGACTGGATCGCGTCGCGGGCGTTGACGGCAAGGTTCATGATTACCTGCTCCAATTGCTGCGGGTCGGCCCGCACCGGCCCGAGATTGCGATCATGCTGGACGTAGTAGATGATCTTTTCGCCCAGCAGCCGCTTGATCAGCGGGCTCACTTCGCTCACCACATCGGGGAGCTGGATCACCTCAGGGCGCAGGGTCTGCTGGCGCGAGAAGGCGAGCAGCTGGCGGGTAAGCGCGGCGGCGCGGTTCGAATTGGCGCGGATCTGCTGGATGTCGTCATAGTCGCTGTCGCCTGGAATATGGCGCAGCAGCATCAGATCGCAGGTGCCGATGATCGCGGTCAGCACATTGTTGAAATCATGCGCGACCCCGCCGGCAAGCTGGCCGACCGCCTGCATCTTGGTGGCCTGAGCAACCTGGCGGCGCAGCTGGTTTTCCTGGCTCGAATCCGCGAGGCTCAGCAGCACCGCCGCCTCGCCCAGCCCGCGCACGCCCGCCAGCCCGAGCGAGACCGGCTCTTCGGGGCTGTTCACCAGCCGAACCGCGACATCGCCGCTGGTCGAGGGGCCGCGCCCGTGGCGGCGCACCGCATCGGACAGCGCGGCCTTGTCCTCGCGCGTAACCAGATCGGTCGGGAAGGCGGGCAGCCCCCGCCCCTCGCGCCCGACCGCACGCAGGAAGGCGTCGTTGCCGAACAGGAAGCGCCCGTCGCGGTCGGTCATCGCAAGGCCGAGCGGCAGCTGGCCGAGCAGCGCATCAAGCTGCGCGACCCCGGCCTGTGCGGCGCCATCCCAGCCCGAGCCGATGCCAACGCCTGAATCGATCAGCAGCATGAGCGATGTCGCCTCGTCCGGCCCGGCTGACTGGGCTTGCGTCGAGGGATCGATCAGCGGCACATTGACCAGCGTCTGCGGGGTGCCGCCGCGCCCTTCGCGGGCGAAGAAGATCCGGTCGCGCTCGTCGGTGCGCAGGTAGCTGACGAAATCCTGCCCCATCAGGGTCGCGCGGTCATCCCCCGCAGCGCGCTCGGCAAACCCGGCGCTGACCGCGCGGATGATGCCGTCGGCAGCGGTGATCGCGGTCTCGATCCCGGCGCGGCTGAGCATCTTGCCGAAGGGGCCAGCGAGATCGAGCGCGCCGAGGCTCATATTGCTGACGCGCGGCAGCGGGCGCAGCCGCCACACGAGGTGATCCTCGCCTCGCCCCGCGCGGCGCGCGGAAATCTGCCAGTCAAACTCGCCGTCGGGCATGGGCAGCAGGTCGATCACCGCCGCCCCGTCGCGCCAGGCATCGCGCGCCAGCCGGGTCACCACCTCCAATGCCTCGCGCGCAAAGGGCAGCGCGGGCGGCGCGGCCGACACCCCGAAGTTTTCGAGAAATTCGCTGTTGGCGCACACCAGGCGGTTGGCACGGTCGGTAATCGCGACCGCCTCGCCCGCCTGCTCGATCGCGGCCACCGTGACCGTCCAGTCAGGCGGCGCGAGCTGGTCTTGCGCGGGCGCGATGCGCAGGCGGTCAAGCACCAGCCCGGCGCCGAGCAGCACGCCGACCCCGAGCAGGAAGACCAGGGCCAGCAGCCAGCTCGAGGTTGCAAGGAACAGCACTGCCGCGCTTGCGATCAGCGCCCCCGCGAGCACCATCAGCTGTGTGGACGACGCGGCCAGCACGGTCAGGCCTTCGGGCTGGCTGCTCGCGGGGAGCTCCGGGCGTCGGGGAATGAGGCGGCTGGGCTCGGACAAGCGCGGGTGTTCCTGTGGCTGGCTTGGGGCCGAGGGCGCATCGACGCCCGACCTTGGCAGCGTTCCTAACGCGCGCCGAGCCGCTGGTCGAGCCGGGCTTCCATCACCTTCAACCGTTTGGCGCGTTTGCGCGCCACCACAGCGCGCCACACCCAGCCGGAGATGATATAGCCCAGCACCGGTGTCACCAGAGAGAGCACCAGATAGCCGACCACCGTGGCCCCGGCGACCTGATAGGCGTCCGTCAGGAAGGCCCAGACGCCGCTATTGGCCTTGGCGCTCGCAACCGCGGGCGCGGTGGCATCGAAGCGCAAGGCGAAATCGCCGATGCGGTTGGCGATCACCAGCCAGAAGGGCAGCGTGAAGGGGTTGGTGACGAAGGTCACCAGCGCGGAGAGCGGCACATTGGCGCGCATCGGCAGAGCGAGAAAGGCCGAGAGGAATATCTGGCCCAAGGGAATGATAAAGGCCGCAAACAGCCCCAGCGCCACCCCGCGCGGCACCGAGCGGCGGGTGAAGCGCCACAGCTCAGGCGAAAGGAAGCGGTGTGCGATCGGCGCAAGATACTTGTTCTGCGCCATCTCCTCGCGGGTCGGCGTGTTCTTGCGGATGATGTCCATCGCCCAGGTCTTCGAGCGTTTGGAGATATTTGGCTTGGAAGCTTCGGGCGGTGTCACAGGCACACCCTTTCGTGGCGCCCCGGCGCGGCGATCATAATGTCTGACAAAAGGGGCCTTATCATGAGCACCATGAAGCGCATATGGGAAGCATCGGGTTCCTGACCAGTAGGTGAATCCGGCAAGAACCGAGTTTTTTATCCCTGCCCCTCAACCCTTGTCGCGCATCAGGATTTTTCCCTAAGGATTCTGGCCTTGTCGCGCTTCCAGTCGCGGGCCTTGATCGTGGCGCGCTTGTCGTGGGTCTGCTTGCCCTTGGCGAGCGCGAGTTCGACTTTCGCCCGGCCGGTGCTGTTGAAGTAAACCATCAGCGGCACCAGCGTCATGCCCTTGCGCTCCACCGCACCGACGAACTTCTCGATCTCGCGTTCGTGGAGCAACAGCTTGCGCGGGCGGCGCGGTTCGTGATTGATGCGGTTGCCGTGGCTGTATTCGGGGATGTTGGCATTGATCAGCCACACCTGTCCGTCCTTCACCTCGGCATAGCTTTCGGCAATGCTGGCCTCGCCCGCCCGCAGCGCCTTGACCTCGGTGCCCTGAAGGGCAAGCCCGGCCTCGAACACGTCCTCGATATAGTAATCGAAGCGCGCACGGCGGTTCTCGGCGACGATCTTGAGCTTGTCGAAGGTGACGGGTTTGGGGCGTGCCATGGGACGCGCGATGTAGGCATCGGTGCGCAAAAAAGCGAGGGGCTTTGCGCTTTGCCCTGTTGCGCGTTAATCGGTGGCTCTTGCGGGGCAGTTCGAGGGGGGGCGACGCGCATCATGGATCAGGTTCAACCATTCACCATCGCAGACGAGGACATTGCGCCGGGAACCACGCGCGATCTCGCCTTTCCAATCACCACCATGGCGACCGGCACGGCATCATCGCTGGCGGTTCGGGTGCTGCACGGCGCGCGGCCCGGCCCGGCGGTGTTCGTCAGCGCGGCGATTCACGGCGACGAAATCGTCGGCACGGCGGTGATCCAGCGGCTGGCGCAGGAGATCGATCCGCAGGCGCTCGCCGGCACGGTGCTAATGGTGCCGGTGGCCAATATCTTCGGCTTCATTACCCATTCGCGCTATCTGCCCGACCGGCGCGACCTCAATCGCAGCTTTCCCGGCAGCGCGGGCGGATCGCTCGCCGGACAGCTGGCGAATATCTTCTACCGCGAAGTGGTGGGCCGCTGCGAGCTGGGCATCGACATCCACACCGCCGCAATCCACCGCTACAACCTGCCGCAGATCCGCATCGCGGCGGGCAACAAGCGGCTGGTCGAGCTGGCGATGGCGTTCGGCGCGCCGGTGATCATCGAGAGCCCGCTGCGCGACGGATCCTTGCGCGATCTCGCCCAGAAGAAGGGTGTCGACATGCTGCTGATGGAAGCGGGCGAGGCCTTGCGGTTCGACCGGCTGTCGATCGAGACCGGGGTCGCCGGCGTTAACCGGGTGCTGGCGCATCTCGGCATGATCGAGGCCGATGACGGCCTTACAGAAGTCGGCATCCCGGCGCGCGCCAACCGCTCGGTGTGGGTCCGGGCGCCGCGCGGCGGGGTGACGCACCGCGTGCGCAAGAGCGGCGATCCGGTGCGCAAGGGCGATCTGCTCGCCTGCGTCGCGGGATTGTTTGGCGAGGACGCGCATGAATTGATCAGCCCGATCGACGGGATCATCATCGGCCATGCCACGCTGCCGGTGGTGCACCAGGGCGACGCCCTGTTCCACATCGCCGCGATTGCCCACCCGGAGCGGGTCGGCGCGCGGATCGATTCGATCACCGACGCCATTCTGGCGAGCGAGCCCGAGGGCTTTGCCGAAAGCCTGCTGGACGAGGACGAGGTGGTTTAGGCCTCGGCCTGAACCTACCCCTTCAACACCCCGGCTAGCACCAGCGCCTCGTCTACCGCGCGCTTGGCTTCGTCCGAGCATTCCACCAGCGGCAGGCGCACGTCGGACTCGATCCAGTCGTGCATGCGGGAGAGCGCATATTTCACCGGCGCAGGGCTTGCGTCGGAGAACATCGCATAATGCAGCGGGAACAGGCGGTCGTTCAATTGCCGCGCCAGCTTCAACTCGTTGGCGGCGATGGCCTCGTGGAACTCGGCGCACAGCGCCGGCGCGACATTGGCGGTCACCGAAATGCACCCGCGCCCGCCAGCCGCAGCATGCGGCAGCCACAGCTCGTCATTGCCCGACAGCTGGCAGAATTCGCGCCCGATTCCCATGCGGTGATCGGCCACGCGGCTCAGGTCACCGCTGGCGTCCTTGATGGCGATAATCCGGTCGGGATAGGTGTTCACCAGTGCCACCACCGTCTCGTCCTCGAGATCGGTCACGGTGCGGCCCGGGACGTTGTAGAGCACGATCGGCAGATCGCTGTTTTCGGCCAGGAAGCTGAAATGCGCGATCAGCCCGCGCTGGCTCGGCCGGTTGTAATAGGGCGCGACGCACAGCCCCGCCGCAGCCCCCGCCTTGCGCGAGAAGTTCATGTGCAGCAGGGCGTTGCGGGTGTCGTTCGAGCCGCACCCCGCAATCACAGGCACGCGGCCCGCCGTTTGTTCAATGCACACTTCGATGACGCGGTGATGCTCGGCGTTGGAGAGAGTCGAAGCCTCGCCAGTCGTGCCGCAGGGCACCAGCGCGGCGCTGCCATTCTCGATCTGCCAGTCCACCAGCCGCCGGAAGGCCGCCTCGTCAAACGTCCCGCCGCGAAAAGGAGTCACCAGAGCGGGTATCGATCCGCTGAACATTGCTTTTGTCCTGCCTTCATCATTAGATCGGAACATGCGGAGGAGATACTCCGTTGTCTTCCCTGTTAAGCACCTACTAAGGAGCCGATCGGCACTATGTCCAGCATGGTCCACACACCGCTGCTCAAGACCCGCCGCCTTGCTCTTGCCGGAGCGGTGTTGGCGCTGGCGGGATTGGCAGGGCCGCTGGCGGCGCAAAGCTGGGGACAATCGGCCAATGGCGGCAATCTGGTGGCGCGCCAGTCGGGTGAGATGGGCACGGCGCTGGCACGCTGGGAAATGCTGCAGGCGAGCCGCGAGATGCGCTTTGTCGACTATGCCGGCTTCGTGCTCGCCTACCCCAATTTCCCCCGCTCGGAGATTCTGCGGCTGCGGGCCGAAAACGTGCTCGAGAGCGAGGCGCCTGCGACGAATGATATGCTGCGCTATTTCGACGCCAACCCGCCGCTGACCAATCCGGCGCGCGCCCGCTATGCGCTGGCGCTGGCCGCCGCACAGCGGCCAGAGGCACTGGCCGAGGCGCGCAAGGCATGGCGCGGCGGCGCGATGAGCGATCCGGTCGAGCTCTATCTGGTCGGGCTATACGGCGCCGAGTTCACCGCTAATGATCACGCCGCGCGGATGGACGCGCTGTTGTGGCAGGGCAAGGCTGATGCCGCCGCGCGCCAGGCGATCAATCTGCCGGAGGCTGACCGTCCGCTGGCACTGGCGCGGCTCGCGCTGGTGCGCGGCAGCTATCCGACCCAGGCCGGGATCACCGCACCTGCGAGCGCGATGTCCAATCCGGGCTTTGTCTTCAATCTGGTCAATTACCTGCGCGCCAGCGGTCAGAGCGGCGAAGCGGTGCGCACGCTCACCACCGGGCCGCGCTTGACCCGTCCGGCGCGCGAGCCCGAGGAATTTGTCGGCGACATGCTGGCGCTCGCGAAATCGGCGAGTTCGCGCGAGGCGGTGCAGATCGCGGCGCGGGTCGATGATCTGTTCGCGCCCGGCACCGATGTGTCGCAGGCCAGCTTCACCTTGCGCGATCGCTACACCGATCTGGTCTGGCTCGGCGGCACCAAGGCGCTGTGGAACCTCGGCGACGGGCGTGCGGCCGCGCCGCTGTTCCAGCGTTACGGCGATGCCGCGCGCACCCCGCTGACCAAGGCGAAGGGCTATTACTGGGCCGGACGCGCGGCGCGGCAGGCGGGCAACGAGGCCGATGCGCGGCGGTATTTCGAGGCCGCCGCCGCCTATCCGCATTACTATTACGGCCAGCTCGCGATTACCGCGCTGGGCCGTCAGATGCCGGGCTTTGCGCCATTGCCCGAGGTTGCGATCAGCGCGGGCGACCGCGCCGCCTTTGAAGGCAATACGCTGGTGCAGGCGATCCGCGAGATGGCGGTGAACCGGCGCGACTGGCGCACCGAGCGGCGCTTCTTCGAGGCGCTGGGCGACGAGGCTGACACGCCCGAGGAACTGACGATGGCAGCCCAGCTCGCCGCCGAGACCGGGCTCGATGAAATGGCGGTGGTGATCGGCATGAAGGCCGGCGAGAACGGCCTCACCGGCTTCGAGCGGATCGGCTTTCCGGTGATCCCCACACCCATCGTCAATGACTGGACGATGGTCCATGCGATCAGCCGTCAGGAAAGCGAATTTGATCGGACCCGCGTCAGCCATGCCGGCGCGCGCGGGGTGATGCAGCTGATGCCCGGCACCGCGCGCGAGCAGGCGGGCAAGCTCGGCATGAATTACATGGCCGCCGATCTCACCGGTTCGCCGAGCTACAATATCCAGCTGGGCGACGCCTATTTCGCCCGCATGATGAGCTATTACGGCGGGGCCTATCCGCTCGCGGTGGGGGCCTACAACGCCGGCCCGGGGCGCGTGAACGAGTGGCTGCGGCTGAACGGCGACCCGCGCCGCGGAGAGATCGACTGGGTCACCTGGGTCGAGAAGATCCCGGCCAATTTCGAGACGCGCTATTATATCATGCGCGTGATCGGCAATGCGGTGACCTATTCGCACATGTATCCGCGCGAAGCCGGATTGCCTCGTCCGATCAACACCTTCCTGCGCTGAGCGAGCATGACATGACGCCCAAACCGGGGTCGCCGATCACGCCGGCGGGCATGGCCGCCTTGAAGGCGCGCTATGAGCTGTTGCTCGGCACCGAACGTCCGGCGATTGTCGAGATCGTCAGCTGGGCGGCGGGCAATGGCGACCGCTCGGAGAACGGCGACTATCTCTATGGCCGCAAGAAAATGCGCGAGATCGACCGCGAGCTCACCCATCTGATCAAGCGGATGAAGACGCTGCGGGTGGTCGATCCTGCCGCGAAGGTGGACCGCAGCCGTGTGTTCTTCGGCGCGCGGGTCACCATCGCGGACCAGGACGACAACAGCCAGATTGTCCAGCTGGTCGGTGACGACGAGCAGGATGCAAGCGCAGGCAGGATTGGCTGGAACTCGCCGCTCGCCAAGGCGCTGCGCGGCGCGAGCGTCGGGGATTTGCGCGTGGTCAGGCTTCCCTCGGGCTCGAAGGAGTGGGAAGTGCTTGGCATCGACTATGACTAGGCTGGTTGCCCCTCTTGCACTTGGCGCCTTGCTGTGCCTCGCCGCGCCGCTCGCCGCGCGCGACAGCCTTGGCGTCTATGATGGCTGGGCGGCGTTTCGCGATGCGTCGCCTGCGCGCTGCTACGCCATCGCCAAGGCGCAAGGCTCTCCCCCCCCCGCGTCCGCCTATGCGACAATCTCCAACTGGCCCGAGAAGGACGTGCGCGGCGCGGTGCATTTCGTACTGTCGCGCGAGGTGACAGGCTCGGTGCGGCTGGCGGTGGGCGGCAAGCGCTTCGCGCTTGTGGCCAAGGGCCGCAATGCCTGGGCGAAAGACACGCGCGATGATGCCGCAATCATCGCCGCCCTGCGCTCGGCGGCGCAGATGAGCGTCTCGGCGGACGGGGCCAAGGGCGGCACCTTTACCGATCGCTACGCCCTCACCGGAGCTGCGACCGCGATCGATGCGGCCACGGTCGGGTGCGCGAAGCGCAACTGACCAACAAAGGCGTGGGCTGCGCGCAAAGGCGCTGACGTTAGCGTTGCGGACCACCCGCCCCGCCTCCTCACCCGGCCACTATAACATTGTGGTACTATTGGTGGCCGGGTGGGGAGGCGGGGCGGGTGGTTTGCGCCACTGAAAGTGGCCGCACACAACCCCGTCTGGTCAAACCGCGCTTCTGCGACTATGTGCGCAGCCCTCATGGCCGATACCGCTCTCATGTCCATCCCGGGCCTCGTTGACCCGGTCCCCGCTACGCGCGACATTACGCCGCGTAGCGACGGCCGCATCGACCTCATCGGTCTGCCCCGCCCGCGCATCCGCGCGCTGTTCGAGGAAGCCGGGCTAGACGCGAAGGCCGCCAAGCTGCGCGCCAAGCAGGTGTTCCACTGGCTTTACCACCGCGGCGTCACCGATTTCGAGGCGATGACCGACATCGCGAAATCGATGCGTCCGTGGCTGGCGACACGGTTCGTGATCAGCCGGCCCGATGTGGTCGAAGCCCAGCACTCGGTTGACGGTACGCGCAAATGGCTGCTGCGCACCGCCGATGGCCTCGATTTCGAGATGGTGTTCATCCCCGACGAGACCCGCGGCACCCTGTGCGTCTCCAGCCAGGTGGGCTGCACATTGAATTGCACCTTCTGCCACACCGGCACGATGAAGCTGGTGCGCAACCTCACGCCGGGCGAGATCGTAGGGCAGGTGATGCTCGCGCGCGATGCGCTGGGCGAATGGCCCAAGGGCTCGATGGTCAGCGATGCCGACATGATCGACGAGGGCGACGAGGCGGGCCACTACACAGCCGACGGCCGTTTGCTCACCAACATCGTGATGATGGGCATGGGCGAGCCGCTCTACAATTTTGATCACGTGCGCGATGCGCTCAAGCTGGTGATGGACGGCGACGGCCTTGCCCTGTCCAAGCGCCGCATCACGCTTTCGACCAGCGGCGTCATCCCGATGATGGAACGCTGCGGCGAGGAGATCGGCGTGAACCTTGCGGTGAGCCTCCACGCAGTGCGCAAGGAGGTGCGCGATGAGTTGGTGCCGCTCAACAAGAAATACGGCATCGAGGACCTGCTGCAGGCATGCGCCGACTATCCCGGCGCCTCCAACGCGCGGCGCATCACGTTTGAATATGTGATGATCAAAGACAAGAACGACAGCGACGATGATGCGCGCGAACTTGTCCGGCTGCTCCGCCAATATAACCTGCCCGCCAAGGTCAACCTCATCCCGTTCAACCCGTGGCCGGGCGCGGGCTACGACACCTCGGCACCAGATCGCATCCGGCGCTTTTCCGAAATCGTGTTCGAAGGCGGTTTCTCCGCCCCGGTGCGAACACCGCGCGGCCGCGACATTGACGCGGCTTGCGGCCAATTGAAGACCGCTGCCGAGAAAAAGAGCCGCGCCCAACGCGACCGCGAGGCCGCTGCCGCACTTGATTGACGCTGCTGCCTAGGCGGCGTAATCTCGTCGCACTGCCCACAAGGGAGGATCGCGATGCGCAATTCCGGACCCAAGGCTGCGATGCTGCTCGGCGCTCTGGCGCTGGCGGCGACGTCGATCCCCGCGCAGGCCCAGCTCGGCAACCTGTTCAACAGCACGCGGCGCGGCGCCGAAAAGGCCGATAACTGCGCCAAGGGCAAAAAGGGCGACAAGGGCCGCGGCGCGCTCGGCGGGTTGCTCGGCGGCGCGGTGGACGAAGTCGCCCGCGGGGTCGGCCTGCCCTCGTTCCTGCCGGTACCCGAATTTTCCGACCAGCTCGCCCAAAGCATCGCCTGCAAACTCGATCCCGAGGAGCAGAAGCAGGCCGCCGAAGCCACGCTCGCGGTCACCCGCTTCGATGAAGAGGGCGCGCTGCCCGAAGTTGGATCGAGCGCGGAATGGACCTCGGCCACCCGTGAGAATGTGAGCGGCACCTCGACCGTGACCTCGCGCGATGCTGCGAGCGGCTCTGCCGACTGCATCACCGTCACCGATGTCGTGATCATCGAAGGCGAGGAAGCCCGCGCCGAAAAGCGCATGTGCAAGGCGCCCGGATCGGCGCGCTATTCGATCGTCGCGTGATGCGGCAGGCGAAGGCCGCCGCCGCGCTCGCCGCGCTGGCGCTCCTGACCGGGGCAACCAAGATGGACCCGGACAATCCCACCTGCCCGGCCACGCCCGATTTCGGCCCCACCACCGCGATGACCCTCAAGCCTGCCGACAAGGGCGGCAAGCGCGTGCTGCTGGCCGAGGGCGCGATCGATTCAACCCTCCCCGCCCGCCTCAAGGCGGCGATCGAGGCGGACGAGAAGATCGAGGAAGTGTGGCTGCGCTCGCGCGGGGGCAATGCCCGCGCGGGCAACGAGGCGGGCAAGATCATCCGCTCCTATCGCGGGATGCTCACCCGTGTGCCCAAGGGCTGGGCGTGCTTTTCGGCGTGCAACTTCGTGTTCATGGGCGGCGACCGGCGGGTGGTGGATGATGGCGGGGTGTTCATGGTCCACATGTTCACCCACACGCAGGACCGCGCGATGATCGACGGGGTGGTGATCGAAGGCAGCAAGGCCACTACCGAACTGATCGGCAGCATCGAACAATCCTCGGCGCTGCTGGCGAGCGAGGATAATGACTTCCTCATCCGCATGGGGATCAGCCGCAAGCTCCTGACCGACATCATGTATCAGCAGCAGGCGGTGAAGAGCGAGGATAACCCCAGCACGCGTTACTGCCTCTCCCAGGCCGAGGTGCGCGCCTACAACGTCATGCCGGTCGAGAAGCCTGCATCCTGAGCGCATGAGCCGCGATCCCGACACTATCGCCTTCTATCAGGAGCGCGCGCCGCATTGGGTGTTCCATTCGGGCGAGGCGCAAAGCCACCAGCTCGATGCCTTCCTTGACCGCCTGCCCCCGCAAGCGGCGGTGCTGGAACTCGGCTGCGGCGGCGGGCGCGATGCGGCGCACATCAAGCAGCGCGGCTTTGCGGTGGACGCCACCGATGCCACCACGGCGCTGGTCAAGCGCGCCAATCAGGCCTTTGCGCTGGGCGCGCGGGTGATGGCGTTTGACGAGATCGAAGCAGACGCCGCCTATGCCGGGGTCTGGGCCCATGCCAGCCTGCTGCACTGCCCGCGCGCGGTGCTGGCCGATGTGCTCGCGCGCATCCACCGCGCGCTCAAGCCCGGCGGTTGGCACTTTGCGAGCTACAAGCTGGGGGATGGAGAGGGCCGCGACCTGCTCGGGCGGCTGCACAATTTCCCCTCGCCCGAATGGCTGATTGCAGCCTACGAGGCGGCCGGGTTCACTATCGAGGACCAGGACACCTATCCGGTCCAGGCGAGCGATGGCACCATGCGCGACTGGATCGATCTGACGGTGAGAAAGCCATGACCATCTGGACCATCGCAGCCGTCTGCACCGGCACCGCCCGTCCCTTCAACGGCGCGGAAACAAGCGCGATCGCCAAGCGCCCGCGCGAAGGCGCGGTACAGGTGCTCGGCGAAGGCCTCGCGCCCGACGAGCAGGCCGACCGTCGCGTGCATGGCGGCCCGGAAATGGCGCTGCACCTCTATCCGCAGGGTCACCATGACTGGTGGCGCGGACAGATCGGCGAGTCCCCCTTGCTGGACGAGCCCGGCGGCTTCGGATCGAACCTCGCGGTGACCGGCCTCACCGAGGAGATGGTGCATATCGGCGACCGCTTCCGCTTGGGGAGCGCGCTGATCGAGGTCAGTCAGCCACGCCAGCCGTGCTGGAAGATCGAACACCGCTTCGGCCACAAGGGCATGGCCGCAAGCATCATCAAGACCGGGCGGTGCGGCTGGTATTTCCGGGTGATCGAAACCGGCGAGGTGACAGCCGGGGACGCGCTCGAACGCATTGCCATCGGCGCCGAAGACTGGAGCGTCGCGCGCGTTTTCAAGGCCTTGGTGGCAGGGAAGGCGACTCCGGCGGAACTGGCAGAGCTCGCCGTTCTCGCCCAGCTCAGCCCCAAATTGCGCGAGCGGGCCGCCGCCAAACACGGTTAGGCAACGCTTTACCTTACGCACGGGGCATCTGACCAAATCCTGCTGCTTCCTGAAAGCGGCGTTGATCCTGCATTCCAGTTAGCTGAACGAAAACGGGGTTGCTCCATCGGGGAGCCGCCACAAGGAAATGCACATGAAACACCTTGCTCTGATCGCTGCCGCCGGGTCGCTGGCGGCTTTTTCTGCCCCGGCCCAGGCCGCCGACTCGCCCGCGGCGCCCGCATCGGTCTTTGGCGGTGTTCACAGCAACGCCCTGCCCTTCGCCCCCGTCGCCGACTATGGTCGGGACGATGATGACGACGACGACTGGCGCGACCGCCGCGACCGTCGCCGCTACCGCGAGCGCAACCGCAACCGCGACTGGGACCAGGGCCGTGACCGCTACTGGCAGGGCAATGCCGGCCGCTGGCGCTGCCGCAAGGATGACGGCACCGTCGGCCTGCTGGTCGGCGCCGGCGTCGGCGCTTTGCTCGGCAGCGAGGTTGACCGCCGCGGTGACCGCACGCTGGGCACCGTGCTCGGCGCAGTCGGCGGCGGTCTGCTCGGCCGCGAGATCGACCGTGGCAGCGCCCGCTGCCGCTGATCCCCTGACACCGCTCCAAGCAAGCGTCGCTGGCCCCACCGCCAGCGGCGCTTTGCGCTGTCAGGCATAGCTGCGGAGCCGCGCGCGCTCACGTCCTTCCTTTGGCGCTCCCCGATTGAAGCGCGCGCGCTCCGCTGGTAGCCACGCGGGATGCAACATCCCAGCCAATGCTCCGCATGACCCGCCCCGCCGTGCTCGTAACTGGCGGGGCGACCCGTATCGGCGGTGCCATCTCGCGCGCCTTTGCCGCAGCCGGCTGGCACGTGGTGATCCATTACCGCGCCTCCGCCACGCAGGCCGAGGCGCTCGCGGCCAGCCTGCCCTCGGCCGAAACCCTCGGTTTCGACCTGATGGACGATGAAGCGGCGGTGTCCGCGATCCTCGATCTGGCCAACCGCCTTCCCGACTGGCGCTGCCTCGTCAACTCGGCTTCGATTTTTGATTATGACCCTGTAACCGCGCTCGATCCGGCGACGTATAGAGAAGCGATGCAGGTCAATGCTCTTGCCCCGGCCCGGATGAGCCAAGCCTTTCTCGCGCAGGCCGCGAGCGCGGGGGTGCGCGTGGTGATCCAGATCACCGACATGAAGATCGCCAACACCAATCCCGATTTCTTCAGCTACACCATGTCCAAGCACGCGCTCGCCGCCACCATCGGGATGCTGGCCAAGGGCGCGCGCTCTGCGCAGGACCGGGTCTATGGCATCGCGCCCGGCGCGATTCTCGCCAGCCATGACCAGCGCGAGGAGGAAACCGAGCTGTCGCACCGGCTGAACCTCCTGCAGCGCAAGACCGGGGCGGACGAGATCGCCGGTGCCGCGCTGTTCCTCGCCGGCGGCACGCTCGCGAGCGGCGAGACTCTGTTCATCGACAGCGGCCAGCACCTGCTCGACCAGCCGCGCGACGTGATCTGGCTGGCGCGCGAGCTGGCGGCGGCGGAAACCAAGGGATGATATTCGCATGATCAAACACGCCCTGTCGACGCGGCTATGGCACTGGGTGAACGCCGCCGCGATCATCGTGCTGTTCATGTCGGGTCTGAATATCTCCAACGCCCACCGCTACCTTTACTGGGGCAATTACGGCTTCGATCCCAAGGATGCATGGCTGAGCGTGATCCGCTTTCCCGGCTGGGCGACCCTGCCGCAGCATTACAACCTGGCAATGGCGCGCGATTGGCACATCCTCGCCGCCTGGCCGTTTGGCGTGGGGCTCTTGTTTATCTGGGTCGCGATGCTGGTGAACGGCCATTTCCGCCGCCGTCTGGTGACGCACCCTTGGGACTGGACCCCGGCCGCCGTGATCGCCTCGCTCAAGGCGCATTCGGCAGACGGCGGTGATGCGGGGCACGGCTATAACCCGGTGCAGAAGATCCTTTATGGCGGCGTCTTCGGTGTGCTGCTGCCGCTGATGGTGTTCACCGGGCTGGCGATCAGCCCCGGCTTCCAGGCCGCCGCGCCGTGGCTGCTCGAAGTGCTCGGCGGACGCCAGAGCGCGCGCTCGCTGCACTTCATCGCGGCGTGGGGTCTGTTCGGCTTCTTCGTGATCCACATCGTGCTGGCGGTGACCGACTGGCGGCTGATCCTCGAAATGTTCACCGGCGGGCGCATCGCAGCTCCTGCCGCAGCCGTCCCGCCCATCGAAGAACCCACCACCGAAGGAGCCCCGGACCATGGCTGAGATCCAACGCCGCTCGCTGCTCGCCGGGGTCCTTGCGCTGGGAGCCGGGGCCTGTTCAAAGATCGCCGCCAGCGACACCGGGCAAAGCCTGTTCGAGGCCGCCGAGGATGGCCACCGCGCCGTCCACCGCGCGCTGGCAGGCAAGCAGGGCCTCGCGCCCGAGTATACCCGGGCCGAACGCTCGCCCACTTTCAAGGGCAATGGCTCGGTCACGGTCGAGGATGCCTTCTATCAGGAGCAGCTCGCCAAGGGCTTTCCCGAGTGGCGGTTGATGGTCGGCGGGCTGGTCGAACAGCCGCTCGCGCTCAGCCTTTCCGATGTGCGCGCCCTGCCCCAGCGCACCCAGATCACCCGCCACGATTGCGTCGAAGGGTGGAGCGCGATCGGCGAATGGACCGGCCCGCAGCTGTCCGCGCTGCTCGATGCAGCAAGGATTCGCGAAGGTGCCAACTTCATCCTCTTCCGCTGCGCCGACACGCTCTACGGCAACGCCTATTACGAGAGCATCGACATGGTCGAGGCCTATCACCCCCAGACCATCATCGCCCATTCGCTCAACGGCGAGCCCCTACCCGAAAAGAACGGCGCCCCCTTGCGCGCCCGGATCGAGCGCCAGCTCGGCTACAAGCACGCCAAGTATCTCACCGGGATCGAAGCCGTCGCCAGCCTTGATGATATCGGCAAGGGCAAGGGCGGGTTCTGGGAGGATCTGGCCGGTTACCAGTGGTATGCGGGCATCTAGCGTTCCGGAAACAGCCTGAGCATCGCCTGCCAGTCAGCCGCGATGATCTTCTCCAGCACCGCCAGATCAATATCGGCGAGCTTGTTCACATAGAGGCAGCTCTTGCCGGTTGAGTATTTGCCCAGCCGCGCCAGCGCAGCGTCGCGGTGCCCGGCGGTGATATTGTCGCAATAGCCGCCCATAAGGTAGAGCGAATGCTTGGCCTTCCTCGGACTGAACCTGGCGCGCATCCAGTGGACATCGCGCCCGCTGTCATAGGTGGTGCGATATGCGCCGTAGCCGATGATGGTCGGCCCCCACATCTTGGGCAGCTCGCCGGTGACCTTGCGGAACAATGCATCGAGCACCAGCGCATCCTCACGCTTGGCCGGCGGCTCGACCGCGGCGATGAAGGCATCCACGGCCACATCGGTGATCGTGGTTTTTGCCTCTGTCATTGCGCTCCTTCCCCTGCTTCAGCGATCTTGCCAAACCTGCATCCTCGGGTAACCCTTAGGGACAGAAACACGAAAGGAGTTGCATGAGCAAGGCCCTCCTCAATCGCTTTCTTGCCCGCTCGGTCCGTCAAGGCCAGCTGGGCGTTGTGTTCGCCGATGGCAGCGCCAGCACCTTTGGCAACCCTGCGCCCGGTTTTCCCGAGATCGTGCTGCGCTTCACCGATGCGCGAGTGCCGCGCGATATCGTGATGGACCCGCGGCTCGGAGCAGCCGAGGCCTTCATCGTCGGGCGTTTGCTGATCGAGGAAGGCGACGTGATGGGCCTCGTCAGCCTGCCGCGCGCCAACAATGCGTGGGACAAGGGCGGCGATCTCGGGCGGCCCACCGCCCTGAAACGGCTCGTCAACCGCGCCGGATTTGCCGCCGAACAGATCAACAACCGCGCCGGATCGAAGAGCAATGTCGCGCACCATTATGACATCGGCAATCCGCTCTATGCGCTGATGCTCGATGCCGAGCACTGGCAATATTCCTGCGCCTATTGGCCCGAAGGCGTCACCATGCTGGCCCAAGCCCAGGGCGCCAAGCTCGCGCATATCGCCAAGAAGCTGGCGCTCTTGCCGGGGCAGGAGGTGCTCGATATCGGCTGCGGCTGGGGCGGCATGGCGATCCATCTGGCGCAGGCAAACGGCGTGCGGGTGACCGGCATCACACTGTCGGAAGAACAGGCCGCCCTCGCCCGCCAGCGCGTCGCGGCCGCCGGGGTGGCCGACAAGGTCACGATCCTGCTCGAGGATTACCGCGACACCGCCGCTTCGAGCCGCTTGTTTGACCGGATCGTCTCGGTCGGGATGTTCGAACATGTCGGGCGCAACCAGTTCGAGACCTTCTTTGAAGCCTGCGCCCGGATGCTGGCCGATGACGGCGTGATGCTGCTCCACACCATCGGGCGGATGGGCCGTCCCGGCACCACCGATGCCTTCACCCGCAAATACATCTTCCCGGGCGGCTATATTCCCGCCCTGTCCGAGACAGTGGCGGCAAGCGAGAAATTCCGCCTGATCGCCGCCGATATCGAGACCCTTCGGCTGCATTACGCCAAGACGATCCACTGCTGGTACGCCAACTGCATGGCCAACCGCGACGCAATCATCGCGCTCCACGATGAACGCTTCTTCCGGATGTGGACCTTCTACCTCGCCGGCGCTGCCACCGTGTTAGAGCATGGCAGCATGTGCAATTACCAGATCCAGTACACCCGTAGCCGCCACGCCTTGCCAATCACGCGGGATTACATTTACAGCTGAGCGCGCTTTAGGAGATGGGCGATTGCAATGGACAAAGGGCACGGGCGGGGATTTCTTTTCGCAAGCATCGCGGCCCTGGCGATTTTACGCGCCACGGCGGCCCAAGCGCAGGAAATCGATGAGGATCCTGCCTTCTGGGCCGAAGCCGGGGTCTATCTTCCCAATGTCGAGACAGAGATCGGCCTGTTCGCGCCCACCCGCACCCGCGGCACACTGATCACGCTGGAGAACGAGCTCGGGTTCGATCGCGACACCACCAGTCTCGATCTCACGTTTGGCGCCAAGATCGATAATGAGTTCTTCACCGAGGTCAGCGTCTACTCGTTGGCTCGCAAAACATCGCTGGAGCTCGAAGAGACAATCGAGATCGAGACTGTGACCTATCCGGTGGGGGCAAGTGTCAGTTCCGAATTCTCGACCGATGTCTATCGGTGGTCCCTGGGCTACCGCATCCATGCCGATGAGACATGGGATCTGTCGGCCCTGCTCGGCGCACATGTCACCGACTTCAAATTCACCTTAACGGGCGAAGCCATTGTCGGGTCTGACCGGCTGAGATCGGTCGAAAGCGGACGGACGGTGCTTGCGCCCTTGCCCACGATCGGGGTTCAGGCGAAATATCGCCCGGCAAAATGGCTTGAGCTGCGCGCGCGCGCCGATGCCTTCAAGCTTGCAATCGGTGACTATGAGGGGCGGCTCATCAATCTCGAGGCCTCGGTCACGGGTGCAATCACCGATCATCTGGCGGCCGGCGTCGCCTGGCGGTCGACCGACTACCGGGTGCGCGTCAATGATGACGACTTCGCCGCCAACCTTGATTACGCATTCGATGGCTTGCGGCTGTTTGCACGGCTGACGCTGTAACGCGTCTGCCATTGCCGCATTGCCTCGTGCGGGCGGCGCTGATACGGGCGCCCGCATCCGCTTCGATTGCCGCCTGCTGCAAGGAACCTGCCCATGGCCCAGCCCCAGAAAGTCGTCCTCGCCTATTCGGGCGGGCTCGATACTAGCGTGATTGCGAAGTGGCTTAGCACCGAACGCGGGCTCGAGGTGGTGACCTTCACCGCCGATCTGGGCCAGGGCGAGGAAATCGAACCGGCGCGCACCAAGGCCCGCGCGATGGGGATCCCTGACGATCACATTTTCATCGAGGACCTGCGCGAGGAATTCGTGCGCGATTTCGTGTTCCCGATGATGCGCGCCAATGCCCGCTACGAAGGCGACTACCTGCTCGGCACCTCGATCGCGCGGCCGCTGATTTCCAAGCGTCTGGTCGAGATCGCGCATAAGACCGGCGCCGATTTCATCGCCCATGGCGCGACCGGCAAGGGCAATGATCAGGTGCGCTTCGAGCTTTCCGCCTATGCGCTCGATCCCGACATCAAGGTGATCGCTCCGTGGCGCGAATGGGATCTGACCAGCCGCACCGCGCTGATCGCCTGGGCCGAAGCGCACCAGATCGAGGTGCCGAAGGACAAGCGCGGGGAAAGCCCATTCTCGACCGACGCGAACCTGCTGCACACCTCGTCCGAGGGCAAGGTGCTGGAGGATCCGTGGCAGGAGACCCCGGACTACGTCTATTCGCGCACGGTCAATCCCGAGGATGCGCCCGATGTGCCCGAATACATCACGGTCGATTTCGAGCGCGGCGACGGTGTGGCATTGAATGGCGAGGCGATGAGCCCGGCGAGCTTGCTCACCGCGCTCAACGAACTGGGCCGCAAGCACGGCATCGGGCGGCTCGATCTGGTCGAAAACCGCTTTGTCGGCATGAAGAGCCGCGGGATGTACGAAACCCCCGGCGGCGAGATCTACGCCCGCGCGCATCGCGGGATCGAGCAGATCACGCTGGATCGCGGCGCAGCGCATCTCAAGGACGAGCTGATGCCGCGCTATGCCGAGCTGATTTACAACGGCTTCTGGTTCAGCCCCGAACGCGAGATGTTGCAGGCCGCGATCGATCACAGCCAGGACAAGGTCACCGGGACGGTCCGGTTGAAGCTCTACAAGGGGCTGGCCAGCGTGGTGGGTCGCAAATCGCCCTACTCGCTCTATTCCGAAGCGCATGTCACCTTCGAGGATGATGCGGGCGCCTACGACCAGAAAGACGCGGAAGGCTTCATCAAGTTGAACGGGCTGCGCCTGCGCCTGTTGTCCCGCCGCAATCGCGATGTGTGATCCGCGTGTGATGCGGGCCTCATCGCGCGGTCATTGCGGGGTCGTCCGGGCGGTTGAATCGGGGAAAAACCGAGTCGCGGCGCTCCGTATGGCGGCTGACGGGCGCTAGAATGACAGTTTGGAGGCGGTTTGATGCCGGCCGCTTCGCCCGTTTTGCGACAAATACGACGAGGCGTTGACTTATCCACTCGCGTCCACAGGCCAAATCGCCTGAAGTGGAAAACTCGCGCCCTGGAATGTTGCCAAATCGCCGGTTGAGGCGCACTCTTAAATGGTCTTAGGGACACTAATCAACCGGAACGCAAAGCTGAAAGGCATTGAAGTTTCGGAGGTTTTTATCCAAAAGATGGCGGTGGCAATTGTCCACGCGCCCGTCGAGGGTAGGCATGCAGGAGGCTTCGGCCGAGTGCAAGTCGGCTTGTTGAAGCGGGAGCGACGCTGAGCCACCGGACAGGCCGGAAACCTGGCCGGAACGGGTGATGGAAACGGGCGCAAGTTCGGATCCGCCGCAAGCCCGGATCGGAAGAAGGACACGGTCTCGGCCAAGCGACTGCGCAAGGCAGCGATAATTCAAGGGCTTAGGCCTGAGAAGGACGCGAGCGGGCGGGAGCGGAAGCCGGATGCCGGCGCGAGCGCCGGTGACGAAACTCTGGCAGAGCCAGTCGCAAGACCGGGCAGCGAGAAGTTAGACATCGGGCGCCAAGTATGCCCCGAAGCAAGCTCTGCGGAAGGTTCGCCGGACGCAGGAGGAGTAAGGGATGTCCACGCGCTGGTGAGAGTGGGGTCGGCAGCAATGCCGGCCCCATTTGCATTCTGCGATCAGTGAAAACCACGCATCTGCCAATGCGCAGCGATGTGTTTTCATCCCGCCTCCAGCACCCACTTTCCCGATTCGCGCACGCTTGCAGGGAGTGAAATCCCCGTTGCACGCCAAGGCTTTGCCAACAACTCGCCGCAAATTCGGCTCAGCTCATGCCTCGGCGGCACCTCTGCAGCGACGACTCGTTGCCGTGGTTTGCCTTTCTTGAGGCTCTTTTTCTAAACGTACCGGCATGCAGACGGGAAATCCCATCTCCGCCCTTACGGCACGAAGGGTGCGCGCGATGCTGGTGGTCGCTACGCTCGGCATGGCGCCGCTGGCCGCCTCGACCGCAGCGACGCCGGCAGATGGTGCGCTTCCGCTTGAAGCAAGCGCCGAAATTGCCGCCACGGCAGAGATTGTGCCGCTTGTCGAAGCGCCGATCGCTGCTCCCGCCGCCGAAAGCACACCGGTTGGAGGGCCCGCCACGACCCGTCTGGGCAGCGGCGCCGCCTCCTATTACGCCAACAAGTTCCACGGCCGCCGGACCGCCAACGGCGAATCTTTCGACAATGGCGCGATGACGGCGGCGCACCGCACCCTGCCCTTCGGCAGCATCGTGCGTGTCACCAACCCCGCCAATGGCCGCAGCGTCGTTGTGCGGATCAATGATCGCGGCCCATTCATCCGCGGCCGGATGATTGATGTCAGCCGCGCCGCCGCCGAGGAACTAGGCCTGATTACCCGCGGGCACGCCACGGTCGATCTCGAGCTGATCAAGGGCTGAGACCTGCCGCGCGGCTCAGCGCCGGGCAGATAAAGGTTGTCTGAGTAGCTCATCCCCAAGGCCGAAGTATCGCCGCTGATTGTCAGCTTCAGCGTCGCCATGCGCTCCGACGAGGTGTTGCGCAGCAGCGGCATCTCGCCTGCCGCAAAGCGGGCATCGACCGCCGTGCCCGGAGCGACAGTCCTGCGCACCACGGCCGCCCCGCCTTCGGGCTTGCCCAGCACCTCGACCGCGACCGGCCCGGTGTTGCGCCCGGTGACAATGAAAGCGCCTTCCTGCCCGCCGCCGAGTTCAAAGGTCTTGCCGGCCTCGATCTGGAGGTTGGAATTGATCGTGCCGGCTGCGACCGGCACAGCACCCGCAATGGCAAACGCCAAAAGGCCTGCCGCCACCGGCAACGTGGTGAGGCGCGATAGCAAGGATCTGTGCTGCATCTGAAATCTCCGTAACCAGAACCTCTATAAGGAGTTACGCGTGTCGCAACCCGAGGGATGCACGCCCGCAAATCCGCTCCCGGCATCCGATATTTGCTATCCTGTGCAAAGGGTTGGCGCGCCTCATCCGTTAACCTTCGGTCAGGCAGGCCTGAGGATTGCTCCGGATAGGATGCATCCCGGCTTGCCGCTAACCGGGGCGGCAGACAGACATGCGCCTCGCATTGCGCAGCTGCGGGGAGAGACGATGTTCTATCTGCACATTCCCAAGACCGGCGGGCAGACACTCGCGCGCGGGCTGGCTTCGGCCTTTCCCCCCGGCTGCGCGCATCTGCAAGTCGGACAATTCACCTGTCCCGCCGATTGCGAGAGCTTGTCGCAATGCCTCATGACACACGATTTCGTCGAGGCGCATGTCACCGGCGAGCTGCTGGGCCAGCGCAACCTCACTGATATGCTGGTCACCGTGCGCGAGCCGGTGGCGCAGATTATGTCGAACTTCCACCACATCCGGCGCGAACCCGAGCGCCGCCTCAGCCGCGCCGCGCGCGAGCTCGATCCGGGCACCTTCTTCGATCACTTCGGAGACTTCTTCACCGATTTCCAGAGCCGCTATCTGCTCGCCGCCTTCCTCCCGCTCGCAATCGAGGAACAGCGCCGCGGCTTCTGGGCCTGCGCCATGCAACACCTGCCGCGCGTGCTCGACCGGATCCGCTGGCTGGGTGCCGACCGATCGGATCGATGACTTCGTGCCCTTGTGGGAGGGCGAGACTGGTCATCGCGCGGCCGAGCGGGCCTATGCCACCAACCACGCTCCGGCTGACGGGGTCGATCTGCCCGCGCTCGAGGCCGCGATCCGCGCGCGCCCGGCGCTGTTCGCGCTCGACAACGTGCTCTACCAATATGCCCGCACCCGCTTTGGCGCATGAGCGAACGGCGTCCAGCAGAGCTGCTCCCCGTGGGCCTATCCCGCCAATGCCAGCCGCGTGTTCCGCGTCGATGGCGGCGGCGTGTGGCTGCGGCGCGGGTGGTATCCGTCAGAGCCCACCAGCCACGGCCCCGGCAACTGGGCCGGCCCTGCCACCCGCAGCGACGTCGCGGTCAAGCGCGGCCCGAACCAGCGCGAGCTCGCGTTCGACGTCATCGTCATCAACGGCATCACCCACACGGACATCACCCCGTTCGATGCGCGCAGCTTCATCGAACTGCCGGTCAGGCGCGAGGCGATCACGCATGACCGCTGGCGCTACCAGATCAACCTCGCCGCCCTGCGCGAGGCATGCGAGGTCGCGCTGATGGTCCCCGATTGCTACGCCGCGATCAACGTCTTCCCCGAAGGCGACAATGGCGGCCTCGAACGGCGCAGCTTCCTCGCGACCGGCTGGGCCCTGAGCGCCGCGCCGGTGGCCAAACCGCGCCGAAGCCCCGCCCGCCAGCCGGTGCGCGCGGCCCGTGCGGCGCGGGCGCAGGCGCCCGAAGCCCTGCCGGCAGGGTGAGGTGCGAGTGGCGCCAGTGCCTCACCGCCCCAACAACCCCGCCAGATACTGCCCCGTAAAGCTCCGCGGCTCCTTCACCACCTGCTCGGGCGTGCCTTCCGCGACAATCTCCCCGCCGCGCACCCCGCCCTCCGGCCCGAGGTCAATGATCCAGTCCGCGGTCTTGATCACGTCGAGGTTGTGCTCGATCACGACAACCGAATTGCCGCCCTCCACCAGCCGGTGCAGCACTTCGAGCAGTTTGCGCACATCCTCGAAATGCAGGCCGGTGGTCGGCTCGTCGAGGATGTAGAGTGTCTGTCCGGTCGAGCGGCGGGCGAGTTCCTTGGCGAGTTTCACCCGCTGTGCCTCGCCGCCCGATAGAGTCGTCGCCTGCTGGCCGACCTTGACGTAGCCCAGCCCCACCTCGTTCAGCATCCGCATCTTCTCGCGGATCGAGGGGACGGCCTTGAAGAACGCCTCGGCGTCCTCGATCGTCATGTCGAGCACGTCGGCGATCGAAAGGCCCTTGAACTTCACCTCGAGCGTTTCGCGGTTGTAGCGCTTGCCGTGGCATTCCTCGCAGGTGACGTAGACGTCCGGGAGGAAGTGCATCTCGATCTTGATGAGGCCGTCGCCCTGGCACTTCTCGCAGCGGCCGCCCTTGACGTTGAAGGAGAAGCGCCCGGGCTTGTAACCGCGCGCGAGGCTTTCGGGCAGGCCCGCGAACCAGTCGCGGATCTGGGTGAAGGCGCCGGTGTAGGTGGCAGGGTTGGAGCGCGGGGTGCGGCCGATCGGCGACTGGTCGATCTCGATCACCTTGTCGCAATATTCGAGGCCGGTGATGGCGTCATGCGCGCCCGCGATCACCCGCGCGCCGTTGAGCGCCCGCGCCGCGCCCGCCTGCAGCGTGTCGATGGTGAGCGAGGACTTGCCCGAGCCGGACACGCCGGTGATGCAGGTGAAGGTGCCGAGCGGGATCTTGGCGGTGACACCCTTCAGGTTGTTGGCGCGCGCGTTCTTGACCACGATCTTGTGTCCATTGCCCTTGCGGCGCTTGGCCGGCACCTCGATCTTGCGGCGGCCGGTGAGGTAATCGGCGGTGA
>Ga0315899_10000262_pt1 | contig 65152 bp, 63 predicted proteins | sample LakEriMetagenome_2_FD_203518 | JGI IMG/M metagenome (GOLD analysis project Ga0315899, IMG submission 203518) | Freshwater fungal communities from buoy surface, Lake Erie, Ohio, United States - Buoy 4 MA112 | ecosystem: Environmental > Aquatic > Freshwater > Lake | place: USA: Lake Erie, Ohio... | reverse complement strand
GCAGTGGCCGGCTGCGCAACCCGGACCAACTACGCCGGCCACTCCAGCCATAGCGCCACGGCCGATCATGAACTAACATTCAAACCGGATCACCCAATGGGGGCCGACCAGGTTACGCTTTCCGAACCTGAGCCCCGCGCGCCGCGCTCTTCACTTCGTCTTTGTGAGCGTGGTGAGGGTGATTTGTCCGTTCACGCGCTCGGCCGTGAAGATGATCTTGTCGCCGGGCTTCACCTGCGTGAGCATCGCCTTTTCGCCCGCGCGGAAAACCATGGTCATTTCGCCCATGTCGAGATTAGGGATGGGCGCATGTTTGATCGTGATCTTGTCGGCGCTCGCGTCGATCTTGGTCACCACGCCTGAAACCTTCGGCGTCGTCTGGGCGAGCGCCTGCCCGGCGAAGGATGGAGCAGCGAATGCGAACGCGGCCGCGAGGGCGGCGATGCGGGGCTGGCGTTTCATAATGGCGTCTCCTTGCGTCTAGCGAACCGTGATTTTACCTGACATTCCGGCCTCGCGATGGCCGGGAATGAGGCAGGAGAAATCAAACTCTCCCGTTTTGTCGAAACGCCACAGGATCTCGCCGCGTTTCTTCGGGGCGAGGCGCTTCGCGTTCGGGTCGTCATGCTCCATATCTGGGTTCTTCTTCATTTCCTCGGCGTGTTTGAGGTTCTCCTCAAGCGTGCCGAGGACGAGCTCGTGATCCAGCGCGCCTGCATTGCGCAGCTTGAAGCGAATCTGCTCGCCCTTCTTCACCTGAATGGAATTGGGCGAAAACTCCATGGCGCCGGAGCGTTCGCGCATCACGATCTCAATGACGCGCGAGGGCCGTTTCGGATCGCCGGGCCGGCCGAACTCCGTCTCCTCGTGGTGGGCATGGCCGTGGGCGTGCGCGTGCCCATGGCCTTGCGCATGATTGTGCGAATGGCCGCGCGGCCCTTCGGCTGCGAAGGCGGGCGCGCCCATCGCCAGCGCGGCGAGGACTGTTGCGGGGAGCAAAAGCTTCATTTCAATCTCCTCAATGATGGCCGCCATGGCCTGCCTTTTTGGGTTCCTTGCGAGGATCGACGACGGAAAAGCCGGGCTTGTCTTTCGGAGCGACGGCGCGCGCAGGCTCCGGCGTCGCGCCCTTGTATTCATAGGCGACGGTTCCCGCCGGATGGGTGAACCAGCCGGGATCCGTGTAGTCCTTGTGCGACAGGCCCTCGCGCACTTTCACGACAGAGAACATGCCGCCCATCTCTACGGGTCCGAATTGCGCATAGCCCGTCATCATCGGCAGGGTGTTGTCGGGGATCGCCATTTCCATCGATCCCATTTCGCCCATGCCGGCGGAGCCCATAGGCATGTAGCCGGGAATGAGGCGTTGAAGCTTTTTGGCGATCTCCTTCTTGTCGACGCCGATATAGGTTTTCACCGCATGGCCCATGGGGTTCATGGTGTGATGCGACTTGTGGCAATGGATCGCCCAGTCGCCCGGTTCGTCGGCGACGAAATCAAACGAGCGCATCTGGCCCACCGCGACGTCGATGGAGACCTCCGGCCATGCGGCTTCCTCCGGCACCCAGCCGCCGTCCGTGCCGGACACTTTGAATTCGTAGCCATGCATATGGATGGGGTGGTTCGTCATGGTGAGATTGCCGAAGCGAATACGCACCTTGTCGTTCTTGCCGACGACGAAGGGTTCGATGCCCGGAAAGGCGCGGCTGTTCCAGCACCACAGGTTGAAATCGAGCATGGTGTTGACGTTTGGCGTGCGCGCGCCGGGCTTGATGTCGAACGCGTTCAGGAGGAAGGCGAAGTCGCGGTCGACGCGGCGGAAGGCTGGATCGCGCGGATGGACGATGAACAGGCCCATCATGCCCATGGCCATCTGCACCATTTCGTCCGAATGGGGATGATACATGAACGTGCCGCTGCGCCGCAGCTGGAACTCATAGACGAAGGTTTTACCCGGCGGAATATGCGGCTGGGTGAGTCCGCCTACGCCGTCCATGCCGTTGGGCAGGCGCTGTCCGTGCCAATGAACCGCGGTGTTCTCCGGCAGTTTGTTGGTCACGAAAATGCGCACGCGGTCGCCTTCCACCGCTTCAATCGTCGGTCCCGGAGACTGGCCGTTGTAGCCCCACAGATTAGCGACCATGCCCGGCGCGATCTCGCGCACGACGGGTTCAGCGACAAGGTGGAATTCTTTCCACTCGCCGTTCATGCGCCAGGGCAGGCTCCAGCCATTGAGCGTTACGACAGGCTGATAATCCGGCCCTGATTTCGGAAAGGCCGGCGGCGCGGTTTTGGCGTCGCTTGCAAGGGGCGCTTCGGGCAAGGCGGCGTGCGCCGCGCGCCCGCTGACGAGCCCTGCGGCTGCGACGGTGAGTCCGCCGCCTGCGCGCATCAGATGACGTCTGGAGATCTTCATGCGTCTCTCCTTCAATGACCAGCTGCGCCGGATGCGGCGGGCGGCGCGCCGCCGCCGCCGGAGATCGCGGCGCCGCCGACGCCTCCCGCCAGCGCTGCGCGCATTTCATTTTCCGCGATCCAGAAATCGCGTTTGGCGTCGATCGCCTGCATGCGCGCGGCGATCTGAGCCTTAGTGTCGTTGATGAGGTCCGTGACGTCGATCAGCATGCCGCTGTAATGCAGCAGCGATTCTTCCTGAATCGTTTGGCGCAGCGGCAGGATGCGCATCTGGTGATGACGGGCGATCTGGTGCATGCCGCGATAGGCGGCGTAAGCCTCGCGCGCCTCCGAACGCACGCGCACCGCCTTGTCGGCGAGAAGATTTGCGGCGCGCATATAACGCTGTTCAGCGTCCTGCGCGCGCGCGGCGCCGAAATCGAAGAGCGGGATCTCGAGTTCCAGTCCGATCTTCGTCGTGCGCGCGCTTTCGCGTGCGCCGTCGCCTCCCGTCTCGCTGTGGCGCGCGCGGGCGCCGATCAGCTCCACGTCGCTTACGAGGCGCGTCGCCTGCGTCAGGCCTAACGATGCTGCGAGCGCCGCAAGATCATGTCGCGCAGCCTGAAGATCGACCCGGCGCGCGACCGCCTGCGCCTCCACGTCCGGCGCCGCGCGCGCGGCCGCCGGCAGAGACGGAAGACGCGCAGGCAGTTTCAACGCCGTCTGCTCGCCCCACAGGCCGAGCGCGCGCGTCAGCCGTTCGCGCTCGAGTCGCTCATCCAGCCGGGCGCGGGCGAGGAGATTGTCGGTCTCCGCGGCCAGCGCATATTCGCGCGCCTGATCGAGTTTGTTCATGCCGCCCGTCTCGCCCATTTTCTTGGCGAGATCGGCGGTGGCGTCAGTGAGAACCTTGATTTCGCGCAGAGCGGCGACCCGTTCGGCCGCGCCGACCGCCCGGAAATACTGGCGGCGCGCCTCAAGCGCCGTGCGCATGGTCGCCTCCGCTGCGCGCATTTGCGCGGCGCGCATGTTTTCGGCGGCGATCTCGCGGCGAGCCGGCAGCGTGACGAGGCCAAAAAGGCCGAGCAGAATCTCGCGCTCAATCTCCAGTTCGCCAACGCCGGTCGTGCGGCTCCAGCCGATGCGTGGATTGGGCGGCAGGCTCGCGCGCAGGAGCGCGGCCTGCGCGATCCCGAGTTCGTTATAGGCGGCCTGCAAGGCGCGGTTGTTGATGAGGGCGATGCGCGCGGCGCTTTCCGCCGTCAAGGGGCGGCGCAGCCATTCCTGCGTGGCGGCGCGCGCCTCCTCCGCCTCCTCCTGCGTGGCGATGATGCGCGCTCCAGCGCCGATCTCACGCAGCGCGACGTCTTGCACGGGCGCGAAGCCGTCGCCCGTCAGGCTGCAGCCGCCAAGCGCAGCGGCGAGGATGAAGATGAAGACGGGGCGCGGCGTAGCGACGTCACTGGGCATTGGGGCCTCCCGCAGGGCCGACGCGGCGGTTGAGGTCGCGCCAGTCTCCGGGCTCGCCGACCGCGTCACGGCGCGCGTCCGCCAGAAGCGAAGGCGCGACGAGAGGAGAGGTGGGCGCACGCGGATCAGCGGGCGCTGCGAGATGCGGCGGAGGCGGCGCGCAGGCGCAGACAAGAGCGGCGAGAATAGCCGCGCAGACAGGACGGATCATGGACGTGGTCTCGCTAAGGAAGCGCCATCCGCTACGGTCGCGCGGATGGGGTGACGCGGGGGCTGCCCCCGTGGCTTCAGGCGAGACGGGGCGGCCTGTCGAAACCGGGCGGGGCGCCGCCGCGCAGGACAGGGGCGTCCGCAGGGCTCAGGCCGCTGGCCGTAAAGGAGGGGAAGACGAGCGTAACGGCGACCTGCGCCGCGATGGCGTGGCAGGCGAAAGCGCAGCAGATCGAATGATTCGCGCCGTCATCGGGCCGCTCATCTGCCGCGACGCTTTGGTCGCAGACGGACGCATGTGCTTGATTTTTATGGGCGTGATGATCATGCGTGTGATGATCATGGGCGTGATGATCATGCGCTGCATGATGCGCGCTGGCGTGATGAGGGGCTGTCGCCGCTGGCCAAGCGCCCGCCGTGCGCGCGCCGCCCATGAGGGCGACGGCCAGTCCGAGCAGAAGTGCGACGGCGAGCTTCATGGCGGAAATAATCTCCCTCCGCCTGCAATTGTCAATGTTTGGCCCAAGAGGGCAGGCCGCTCCGGGGGCATGGCCTGCGAGATGACCTTGCGACGATCAGGCGCCCGCCGCCTGCGGCTGCGCGCCCGAGAGCTTCTTCAGCGAGAGAATGAGCTGATCCAGCCGCGCGCCTTTCTCATCGGCGCTCGCCGCCAGCCGCGCTTGCAAAACAGCGTCCGCCGCATGGCCGGGCGCGATCTCGCCGGCGAGCGCGGGCGCGACGATCTCATCGAAAATCCTGCGCCAATTGCGCTGTCCGCGCTCCCATGTGTCACCGTATCCGCGCACGAGCTGCGCGGTCAGGATGATTTCATGGGCCGTCGTGGGATCAATCGGCAAAGCGCGCGCGATGGCGGCGAGCCATTCGTCCACCCATGCCCGCTCTTCGCGCGCGCGCAGCGAGAGGGGGCGCAGGCGGCGCAGGCCTGCGAGCGCGCTCATTTGCAGGAAGCCCGCAAGCCCGTTCGTGCGCACGCGCAACGGCGCGGCGAAGCCGCTCAGGCCCGCCCAATCGGTCAGGCGCAGCAGGGCGCGCGCCAAAGGCGCAGGCAACATGGAGAAAATTTCAGCGGGGCCGGGCTTCAGATATTCCGTCACGTTGACGAGATCTCCGGGCCGAGCGCGTGATTCGGCTTTGACCCGCGCAAGCCGCGCCGCGCGGATTTTGAGCTGGGCGACGCGGGCCACATCCTCGCTCGTCATGCGCAGCGCAAGCAGGCGCGCAAGCTCGCTGAAGGACGCCGCGCCCATGGCCGGCGAGTCCCGGAACGGCGCGAGCCTGTCGAGATAGCTTCTGGCGTATCGCTCGTTCTGAAAGTCGATGAGCCGCTCCACGCCTGCCCGCAGGATCGCATGCGTCTCCGCCGGACTGCGCGCGATGAAATCCGCTGCGAAGGGCGCATCTGCGATCGGCGGCGGCGCCTCTTCGGCGGCCGCTTCAACTGGCGTCGGCGCTTCTCTCTCGAAGGCGAAGCCCACATCGAAACCGCGCAGATTTGCCGCAACGGCCCGCCCATCCTGCTCGATGGTCTGGCGACAGGCCTGCGCGGAAAGTCCAACGACGCGCGCGGCGACGCCGAACAGAACGGCGTTGAGATGGGCGCCCGCCTGTGAGGCCAGCGCTTCGAAATCCGCGATGAGCCGCGCCTTCGAGAAACGCTCCGCAGCCTCCAGGATCTGGTCTGAATCCGCGCGCCCGTCCGTCAGGGCGATCTTCTCCATGATGGAATAGACGCGGCGGCGCGGAAGGATGATCGTCGTGCGCTGCGGCGTGACGAAGCCCGCCTGAATGAGGCGCCCGGCCTCAAGAACCTCCGTGGCGATGAACAGATCAACCTCGCCGGGGGCGGGCGCCAAAGTGAGCACGGGCGCGCGTGCGCCAGCAGGCGTCATTTCGATGTAATAGGTCGTGCTGCCCGTCCGCTGGGCGACGCCGGGCACGGAGGTGCGCTGAGCGACGAAGCCGCAGGCGAGCGCGGCGTCGGCGAGCCAGCTTGCGAGCACGCCGCCGCCTTCGCCGCCGAGGGCTGAGATGAGAATGCGGACGGGCGCGGTCATGCGAGCGCCGTCCCGCCGAGCCAGCGCACGATTCGATCTTCGATCCGCCGTTTGAAGCGGTCGAACCATGTCGGGTTCTGGATGACGTCGATCTGCGCGAATGACGGGCACAATCGCGCGGCATGGGAGACGTCTCCGCACACGCCGCAGCCGACGCAATCATTATTCACGTGGGCCACCGGATCCTTGCGCAAGGGATCTTCGTTGGCCTTCAACGTCAGCGAAGGGCAGCCGGACAGGCGAATGCAGGAATGATCGCCCGTGCATGTCTCCGGATCGACCCAGAAGCGGGTGCGCACCACGCGTTCCCCGCGCGCGACCGCCTGCGCGTTGAGCGGGCGAATGCGCCTTTGGCGCGCGAGCTGACATTCGCCGTCAGCGATGATGACTTCAAGCCCCTTGCCGCGCGACAGGATTTTGGCGCGCAGCGTCTTGATCATTCTTCCGATGTCATAGGTGGCCACGCGGGTGATCGACGTCACGCCCATGCCGCGCAAGGTGCGCTCGATGTCGACGCCCGCGCCGCGCCCGTCGGTCGTGGGCGCGCTGGAGGGCAGGTCCTGTGCGCCGGTGGCGCTGGAATAGCCGTTGTTCATGACGACGAGCACGCCCTCGTTGCGGTTGAACACCGCGCCGGCGACGCCGGTGAGCAAGCCGTTGTGCCAGAAGCCGCCGTCGCCCATGACGCTGATGGGCTTGCGCGCCTGAAGATTGGCGACCGCAGCGGACGACGCGAGCGACATGCCGTAGCCGAGAATCGAATTGCCCTGATCGAAAGGCGCGAAGGTTGCGAGCGCATGGCAGCCGATGTCGGCGGCGACATGGGTGGGGCCGATTTCGTTTTTCAGAATCTTCATCGCCGAGAACACAGGCCGCTCCGGGCAGCCGGTGCAAAGCCCGGGCGGGCGCGCCGGCAAAGGCGCGGAGAACGTCTCGCGCAGGTTCGCCTCGTGTTTCTCAAGATCGGCGAGCCAGCCTTCAAGCGTCGCGTTCGGCGCGCCGGCGGCGCGCAGGAAGGCGGCGAGCCCCTTGCCGATCACGCGCTGGGTGTATTCGCCGCCCATCGGCAGAACGTCCTTGCCGTAAAGGCGCGTCTGCAAATCCGCCTTACGCAGAATGTGGCCGATGGCCTGTTCGAGATAATCGGGCTGGCCTTCCTCGACGATGAGCACCGCTTTCTTGCCGGCGCAGAAGTCCTCGATCTGGCGCGGGGCGAGCGGATGGGTGACGTTGAGAACGAGAATGGGAAGCTGGCTTTCACCATAGACGTTTGAAAGCCCCGCCGCCTCAAGGCGCGAATTGAGCGCGTTGAAGAGACCGCCCTGCACGATGATCCCGAGTTCGTGATCCGCAGGCCCGCGCGTTTCGTTGAGCTGATGGGCGAGGATGAAGTCCTGCGCGGCGGGCAGGCGCCTCTGGAACTTATCGTTCTCCTGCGCGAAGGTGACGGGCGGATGGGCGAGGCGCATGTATTCGAAGGAGGCCGGCTCTGCAATGCGCTGCGCGGCGGAGAAGGCCGCAGGCTTGTTCGCCTTCGTTTCGAACGAGCCGAACATGTGGCAGGCGCGGATGCGCAGCTCCATCATCACGGGCGTGTTGGAGGCTTCCGAAAGCTCAAAACTTTTTTCGACGAGTCGCGCGATATTGGCGATGTCCGGGCGCGGATCGACGAGCCAGATGGAGGATTTCAGCGCGAAGGCGTGGGTGCGCTCCTGAATGACGCTCGCGCCCTCGCCGTAATCCTCGCCCACAATGATGAGCGCGCCGCCCTTCACGCCGGGCGAGGCGAGGTTGGAGAGCGCATCGGCCGCCACATTGGTGCCGACGATGGATTTCCACGTCACCGCGCCGCGCACGGGATAATTGATCGAGGCGCCGAGCATGGCGGCGGCGGCGGCTTCGTTCATGCAGGGCTCCACATGAACGCCGAGGCGGCTCATTTCCTCCTGCGCCTCCACAAGCACGTCGAGGAGATGCCCCACCGGCGCGCCCTGATAGCCGCCGACATAGGACACGCCCGATTGCAGAAGCGCCTTGGTGACGGCGATGATTCCCTCTCCGTGGAACGTCTCGCCATCGGAAAGCCTGAGGCTTTCAATTTCTCGTTTGAAAGAAATCTCCGCCATGGCCGCCTGATCCGCTTACTTGGTGTTCACGAGGCGCGTGAGCGTCGCCAGAACTTCGGGGCTCACCTTGGCGAGGGAGGCGAAGATCTCCCGGCCGCGCGGCGCATCCACGAAGGAATAGGGCAAGCCGTTCATCTGCACGGACTTGTCGATGAACTCCTGATCGCGCGCAGCCTCGGCGTAAGCCGCGCGCAGCGCCTCAAGGGCTTCCGCAGGCGTGCCCGCTGGCGCGAGGCCGACGAAGGTCAGCTCGCCGATCTGTTCGATGAGCCAGTTCGTCGCGTCCCACACGGGGCCAGACGGCGGCTTGCCGTGAATTTCGCGATAGAGATCGGGGAAGGCCGGCATTTCAGTGATGAAGGGATTGGGCTTGAAGGCGCCGTTCTTGTCCACGCTCACCAGATAGCCGACGCCGATGCCGCGGCCCGAGCGGATGTATTCGCTGTTTCGGCCGCGGAAGGTCGTGATGCTGGTGGAGTGGAAGTTCACCTCGCCGCGCTGAAGCGCAAGGAAGACGTCGCTGCCGCCCTTATAGCCGATGATCATCTTGTTCTTGATGCCGAGCACTTCAAGCGCCAGATGGGCGAGGAGGCCTGACGGATCGGTGGGATTAAGCGCGCCCACGATGAGCGAATCCGCCTTTGCGATGTCGGCTGGCTTTTTCAGCCCTTCGGGTATGGCGGAGGCGTTGGCGTAGAGCACGCGCGTGTCGCCCGTGCCGCCGAGAAACTCGAAGTTCTCGTAGCGTGCGCGCATGTTCGGCAGTTTGAGCGCCTGCGCCAGCGGATCCCATGGCCCCCAGAGGAAGGTGAGCCCGTCGGGCTTCGCTTTTTCGGAGACGTAATTGGTCGCGATCAGCCCGCCGGCGCCGGGCATGTTCTGCACGATGATCGTGGGCGAGCCCTTCATGTGCTTCTGGATATATTGGGTGAACATGCGCGCGAAGAGATCGACGGTCCCGCCGGCGTCGAGGCCCACGATCACGCTGATGGTCTTGCCCTTGTAATAGGGCTCGGACTGCGCAAAGGCCGGGGAGGCGCCAAGCGATGTAGCTCCAAGCGCTGTAACTCCAAGCGCTGTAACTCCAAGCGCTGTAACTCCAAGCGTTATGGCGCAGCTCAGAGCCCGCGCGTTTTTCTTGAACATGCTCATCGGATCCTCCAGAGCTCAGCGGCCCATGCGTTTCAGAGTTTCTTTCGCGGCGTCGATGTAGCGTTGCTCGGTGTCTTTCTGCTCATTCAGGCCCACAAGGGCGTAATATTCGTCGAGCGAGCAGAACGAGGGGCGCGATTCCTCGAGCGTGCCGGTGCGCTTCAGGGAAGCCATGGCGCGCGTCACCGCGCCCACCGCTGCGAAGAGCGCGGCGGAGGGGAAGGTCAGCATGGCGGCGCCGGCGGCCTCCATCTGCGCGGGCGTCGCCATGCCTTTCGGATTGGCGTTGGACATGTTCGCCATTTGGGGGCCGGGCACTTCGCGCTTCACGCGGGTGAAACTGTCCACCTGATCCGCGCCGACGACTTTCGCCATGTCGACGCCGATCTCCATGTAGGCCTGCGCGCGGGCGATGGCGCCGTCGAGCCCTTCGACGGAGAGAGCGTCCGTGCGCGCGACGATGAAGAGGTCCGGGTCGCGCCGTGCGTCGAGCGCCGCTTTCAGCTTGGCGAGCATGTCCTCCACCGGCACGAGCTGCTTGCCCGCCATATAGCCGCAGCGGGGCGGAAAAGCCTGATCGCCGATGAACAGGCCCGCGACGCCCGCGTCCTCAAACGCGCGCACCATTTCGCGCACGTTGTTCACGCCGCCAAAGCCCGTGTCGCCGTCTACATAGACAGGCACGGAGACGGCGGCGCAAATGCGCCGATAGTGATCGGCGTAATCGCGTGGGTTCGACTGGCCTGTGTCGGGCTGGGCCATCATGGAGCCGACGGCCGCATATCCGCCGGCCACCACGACGTCGAAACCCTGCTGTTCGATGATGCGCGCCGACAAAGCGTCATAGGCGCCGGGCGCCAGCGTCATGCCGGGCGCGGCCATCAATTCGCGAAAGCGTTTGCGGCGATTCATATCAGTCTCTCACATTGTGAATGTCGGCGCGTTGCGCCCATGGCGTCTCGTTCAACGCCTTTTGTTCAAAGGCCTTGATCTGATCGAGGTGTTTCATCGTCAGGCCGATGTCGTCGAGCCCTTCGAGCAGGCGCGTGCGGTCGGAGTCTGAAATCTCGAAGGTCAGCGCGAGCCCGCCCGGCCCGCTGATCGTGCGCGCTTCCAGATCGACGGTGAACGTCTGCGCGCCATTGGCGGCCAGCGCGGCTTGTTCAACGCGGTCCGCAGCCTCATCCGGCAGAACGATGGGGAGCACGCCGTTTTGCAGGCAGTTCTCGCGGTAGATGTCGGCGAGCGAGCGCGCGATGACGCAGGAAACGCCGATCGTCTGCAAGGCCCAGACGGCGGATTCGCGCGAACTGCCGCAGCCGAAATTCTTGCCTGTGATAAGAACGGCGGGGTTTTTATATTGCGGCTGGTTAAACACGAAGTTCGGATCTTCGCTTCCATCCGCCAGACGGCGGCGATGGCGGAAGAAGGTTTGCGCGTAATCTTCGCCCAGCTTCGCGCCGCCGCCCACGGGCGCGATCTGGTCGGTGTTCACGTCGTCTTCGAGGAAAGGAACCGCGACGCCCGTGGCGCGAGTGAAGGGCTTCATGCTTGTCCCCCGTTGAATTTGCGCACGTCGGAAATGCGGCCGGTGATGGCGGCCGCGGCGGCCAGCGCGGGGCCCACGAGATGGGTGCGCACGCCCTTGCCTTGACGGTTTTCGAAATTGCGGTTCGTTGTGGAGAGAATACGTTCGCCCGCCTCGCCCGCGTCGCCATTAGCGCCCGCGCACATGGAGCAGGCGGATTCGCCCCACACGAAGCCGGCCTCTTTGAAGATCCGGTCGAGGCCTTTGGCTTCGGCCTCGCGTTTCACGCGGCCTGAGCCCGGCGAGACGAGCGCATGAACGCCTTGCGCCACGCTTTTGCCGCGCACGAGCGCAGCAGCCTCTTCAAGATCCGGCAGGCGCGCGTTGGCGCAGGAGCCGATGAAGACGCGGTTGACGGGCAGGCCCTCAAGCGTCTGGCCGGGCGTAAGGCCCATATAGGCGAGCGCACGCTCAAAGGCGGCGCGCTGGTTGGCGGAGCCATCGGGCATGGCGGGAACGCGGCCGCCGACGTCGATCACCTGACTCGGGTCCGTGCCCCATGTGATCTGCGGTTGCAGATCATCGCAATCCACCGTGATGTCCGTTTCAAACGTCGCGTCGTCGTCGCTCGGCAAGAGGCGCCAGCGCGCCAGCGCGCGCTCCCACATGGCGCCCTGCGGCGCCCACGGGCGGCCGGCGATCCATTCAAACGTTTTGTCGTCAGGCGCGACAAGCCCGCTGCGCGAGCCCATTTCGATGGTGAGGTTGCACAGGGTGAGCCGGCCTTCGACGCTCAACGCGCGGGCGACGGGCCCTGCGAATTCGATGACATGGCCGCGTCCGCCGGAGACGCCGATCTGCGCGAGGATTTTCAGCGCCACGTCCTTCGCCGAGGCGTGCAGCCCGAGGCGGCCGTTGAGCGTGATGCGCATGCGCCTTGGCCTGTTGAGCGCGATGACCTGCGTCGCCATCACATGTTCGAGTTCGGTGGTGCCGCAGCCGAAGGCCAGCGCGCCGAGCCCGCCCAAAGTGCAGGCGTGGGAGTCTGGCACAGCGTGGGTGGCGCCGGGCAGAACCATGCCGAGTTCGGGCGCGACCACATGGGAAATGCCGTGTTCGGGATCGCCGAGATCGAACACGCGCACGCCGTTTTCGCTCGAGCCCGCGCGCACGGCTTCGATGAAGGGCTTGCCGGCGGGGTTCGTGTTCTCGTCGCGCCCGGGCGCGGAGGAGGGGGTGTGGTCGAGCGCGGCGAAGGTGAGGTCAGGCCGACGCACTTTGCGGCCCGCCGCTTTGAGCTTTTTGAACGCATGCGGCGCATGAAGCTCATGGAGGATGTGACGGTCGATGAACAGAAGGTCGCGGCCGTCCATCCGCGTGCCGACATAATGCGCATCCCAGATCTTGTCGAATAATGAGCGGCCCATGGGCGCGTGTCCTCGCTAGCGAATCATGGAGTTTTTGAATTGCGCCGCCAGATTATCCGGAATCGGCGTCGCGCCGAGTCGGCCAGCCTCCTCGCGCACGAGCACGCGGGTCTCCCAGCCTTCCACGGCGAGTTCGCCATCCTTCGTCAGGCGATGAACGATTTTGAAGCTCGAGCGCCCCAGTTCGACGAAGCGGCTCTCCAGCGTCGCCTCGTCGCCAAAGCGCAGCGGGCGCGAGAAGCTCGCGCGCGTGTCCACCATGGGCCAGCCGAGCAGGCCGTATTGCGCCAGCAGGTCGCGTTTGCGCAGGCCCGCCGCCGCTTCAATGAGATGCGTCGTGCCCGTGTCGAACATTTCGAAATAGCGCGGGTAATAGACGATGCCGGCGGGGTCGCAGTCGCCCCACTCGATCCTCAGTCTGCGTTCATGGGATTTCATCGGCGCGTCTCATGGGCGGCGGAATGGGGCTGACGCAGGCTTACTGGACGGGAAAAATAAGCTCCAATATGTTTTCTTCTTAGATCTATTTGCTTTCCTTATATCAGGCGTTCGATGGACCTGCGGAAACTGTCTTATTTCGTCGCGGTCGCACGCGCCTCGAGCTTCACCAGAGCGGCGGCCATGCTGCATGTCTCCCAGCCCGCTCTCGGCCTGCAGGTGAAGGAGCTTGAACGCGGGCTTGGCGCGAAACTGTTCTTGCGCCATGGGCGCGGCGTGCAGCTGACGGAGGCGGGCCGCACGCTGTTGCGCGAGGCCGAGCAAATTCTCACCGCTTTCGAGCGGGCCCAGCGCGCGCTGGAGAATTACCGCACGCCCGAGCGGCGCGACATTTTGTTCGGCGCGACGCCCGCAAGCCCCACGCAGGCGCTTTTGCCCGGGCTCATCCTCGCCGGCGCGAAACAGACGCCGGCGCTGCGCGTCTCCGTGCGTCAGGGCTTCAGCGATGAATTGCGCTCTATGGTGGAGGCCGGCGTGCTCGACGCCGCGCTCTGTTCCGACCCGGTGGCGAGCGACCGCGCGGTGGCGATCCATCTGTTCAGCGAGCGACTGTTTCTCGTGGGCGCCGCCGGCGCCCTGCCGCGCGCAGACGAAGGTCTCGCTTTCGCCGCGCTCGCGCGGCTTCCGCTTGTTCTCGACAGACGTTCGCGCATTTTGCGCGCGGAGATCGAACGGCTGGCGCGGGCGGAGGGCGTCAACATGCCCGAGCCGCTGGAGGTCGAGCCGCGCGAGCTCAAGCGCGAGTTGATTTTGCGCCATGGCTGTTTCGCTGTTTTGCCCTGCGAGACGTTTTCTGAAGAGATCGCCGCAGGCATGATGGCCTGCGCGCCCATCGCCGATCCGCCCATTCTGCGCAGACAGGCGCTCTTGATCCGGCATGCGCTGCCCGCCTATGCGCGCGCGTTCATCGTCGACGCGCTGAAGGCTGACGTCGCGCGGCTTGCGCGCGACTCTTTTCCCGAATGGCGGCTCGACGAACCGGCGTAAGCGCGCGCGCTCCCGCGCCTCATCAGCGCTGTTCCGGCGCCAATTGCTTCGCGCGTTCGATCAGCGCCGGCGGCGTTGCGAACAATTTCCCCAAAAGCGCCTCAAGCTGTTCGGCTGTGCGATGGCTCATGTCGAGGTTGGTCTTGCGGGCTTCCGCCTGAAGGTCCGCATCCTCCACCGCTTTGAGGAATGCGGTTCTGTAAATCCGCGCGATGTTCGCCGGCGTCTCCGGCGGCAGAACATAAGGCCGGCCGAATTCGACGCTTGAGAAGATAAAGCGCATCAATTGCTGCTGCTCCTGGGTCTTCGCCCTCTCAAAAACGGAGGGAACGCCCGGCAAGCCCGGCGCGTCGCCTTCCTCGGCGCGGAACAACACCTTCAGCTTGCCCTGATCGAACAGATGTTGATGAGCGCGAAACTGCGCCCATGTGTTGCACACGCCTTCCACTTCGCCGCGCTCAATGGCCAGCAGGGCTTCCGGCGCGCCCTTGTAGCCCTCGATGACCTTGAATTTCGCGCCCAGAACCTCGTTGAGCACGCTCGGCACGATGCTGAGCGAAGAGCCCGCGCCCGCTCCGGCGACGAGCATCTCCATGCGGAACACGTCGTCGATGGTCTTGGTCTTGCTCGCGCCAGACGCCACGCACACCCGATTGGGCACGGCGGTCGATCCGATCCAGACGAATTTGCGCGGGTCCGCCTCCAGATTCGTCTGCCCCATGATCGCCTGATTGGGAATGTTGCGCGAGAAGGAGCCGAAGGCGCCGCCATCCTTCGGCGCCTGACGATAGAGGAAATTCGCCGCCACAATGCTCGCCGCCGCCGGCATGTTCTGCACGACGATGGCCGGCTGGCCCGGCAAGTGGCGCGAGAGATAGCGCGCAAGCAACCGCCCGCCGAGATCGTAATCGCCGCCCACGGGATGGCCGACGATCATGCGAATCTCTTTGTGCTGCGGCCATTGCTCCGCCGCGCTTTGGGCGCGGACGGGCGTCGCCGCCGCCAAAGCGGCGACTGCGAACGAAAACGCAGCCGTGCTTATGGTGGGCTTTGCGCGTGACATGGTTTGAAGCTCCCTCATGGGTCCGGCGCATCTGGCGGCCGAACGTCCTCCCGATTGTTTCATTGGCCCGAGACTGGCGCGCTTTCGCGCAAGCGTCAAATGCGGCGCGCCAGCCGTCAAGCGCGTCTTGCCCCTTGCCATCGCGCGCGAGCTTGCGCAAGTTGCGGCTGGGCTCGCGCGCCCGCTTCTTGCTTCGGGAAAGGTCGCCCATGCATCTGCCGCCGCTTGCGCAATGGGCGCGACTTCCACGCTTCGTGTCGGAGTTTCGCCGCTATCGCGCCCAGGCGGCCCGCGAGGGGGCGCGCGCGCCTTCGTGGCGCGACTGGCGTCCACGGCTGGAGGATGCGACCGCCGCCACGGGTTTCGACGCGCAATATCTTTATCATTGCGCATGGGCGGCGCGCGAACTCGCCGCGCGGAAACCTGAGCGCCATGTCGATTTCTCTTCCGCGCTCTGGTTCGTCGGGATCGCGTCAGCGATCGTTCCCATCGAGCATTATGATTATCGCCCGCCCGCGCTTGATCTGTCCGGCGTGCGCGTGAGCGCCTGCGATTTGCTGCGTCTGCCGTTTGAAGACGGCGCGCTAGACTCCGTTTCCTGCATGCATGTCGTGGAGCATATCGGTCTTGGCAGATATGGCGACGCGATTGACGCCCTGGGCGACCGCAAGGCCATGGCCGAACTCGCGCGCGTTCTGGCGCCGGGTGGCGTGCTTTTGTTCGCGGTTCCAGTCGGGCGACCGCGCGTCGTGTTCAATTCGCATCGCATCTACGCCTATGAGGAGATCGTCGCGGCGTTTCCTGCGCTGCGCGTGGAGCGTTTCTCGCTCATCACCGATGGGCGGCACGGCTCGCGCTTTGTGCCGGATGCTGATCCCGCACTCGTCGCCGAACAGAAATATGGCTGCGGCTGTTGGGTTTTCCGCAAACCCTCCGGCGCGCAGAGCTAAGGGGCGCTTCATGGACGCTTCGCCTGCTCCGACCATTCTCGTGCAGCTTCACGGCGGCCTCGGCAATCAATTGTTTCAGGCCGCCGCGGGGATCGCGCTCGCTGATCGCGCCGGCGCGCGGCTCATGGTCGATCTGGCGCGGTTTCGCGGCAAGGGTCTGCGCAGCTATGCGCTCGCGCCCCTGCCAGTGGGCGCGCAGGTCTGGCCGGGCGGGCGGCCCGGACTGATCGAGCGGCTGCGCGCGCGCTTGGACAAGGCGCTCGGCGGCAAGGGCGTGCGACGGCCGCCGGGCTGGCGCGGGCAGGTGCACGCCGAGCCGCATTATCATTACGACCCCGCGTTTGAACGCATCGCCGGCGACGTGCTCATCGCAGGTTTCTTTCAGAGCCCGCTTTATTTCGCCGGCCGCGAAGCTCTGGTGCGCGCGCGTTTCGACGCCAGCGGCGCGGTGAGCGATCAGGCGCGCGCCTGCGCGCCTCGTCTCGCCGGCGAGGAGAGCGTGGCGGTGCATATCCGGCGCGGCGATTACGTCAGCGATCCGCGCGCCGCCGCCGTTCATGGCGCGCTGGAGGAGGATTATTATTTACGCGCGCTGAGCCATGTGCGCGCGCAGGCGCCTGATGCGCGCGTATTCGTTTTCTCCGATGATCCAGCTTACGCGGCCTCCTGCGCCGCGCGCTGGGGCGGCGAGCCCATGGGGGGCGCCAGCGCGCTCGACGATCTCTGGCTGATGAGCCTGTGCCGCCGGCACGTCATCGCCAATTCGTCCTTCTCCTGGTGGAGCGCATTTCTTGATGCGCGCCCGGACGCGATGGTGATCGCGCCCGTGCAATGGTTCGCCCCTGCGATGCTGGCGAAGACGCGGGTGGAGGACGTCTTCCCGCGGCACTGGCTGCGGATGTGATCAGCGCCGCACGCGCAGGAGGGCTGCGCGCGCCCGCTTGGGGGTGAAGGATTTCATCGCATCGCGCGCGAGGCAGCGCAGCCATGGGCTGAGCCCCAGAAAAGCGATCTGCCAGCGGATGCGGCGCGCGAGCGCCAGCGGGCCTATCCATCTGCGGCGGCGGAATTTCGCCCACGCGCTTTCGCGCCCGAGCGCGCGGGCCCCAAGTGAATCGATCGAGGATGCGTCGAGCACGTTCGCGGTCGCAGGCGGCGGCAGCACGCCATAGGTCGCAAGATCCCAGTCCCACGGGCGGCGCATGTCCTCATCAATGGCCCATGTGCGCAAGCCGCGCGGCGCAGTGGTTTTGGCGGCGCCCGCGCGGGAGATGAGATAGCAGCCCAGATTGTTGGGCACGCGCGCATAGGCGACCAGCTCCCCCGCCGCGCCGAGATCCGTCCATGCGACATAGGCCGATTTCGATGGATTGGAGAGGCGCACGATGTCGAAATCCTGCGGCAGCGCGTCCGCCTGCGCAAGGAAAGCGGGCAGGCGAGCGCTGATCTCCACATCATCCTCGAAGACGAGGGCGGCGTCGCAATCGCTCGTCAGAAGGCGACGGTGCGCGCTGAGATGACTGGCGTAGACGCCGATCTCGCCGGGCGTGAGCGCTGGGCTCGGCGCGCCTTCGGGCGTGAAGAACCACGCGCGCAGATCGTCAGGAACCGCAAGGCCGAGAACGGCGGGAAAGCGCTCCCACGCAAGGCCAAGAGCGTCAAGCTGGCGCGCCATAAAGGCGAGCCGGTCTTTGTCGCGATCGAGGTTGATGACGAAGACGGCGATGCGCATGGGTCACGTCAGGAGCGTCGAGGGGCGATGAAATTCGTCGTGGTGAAACATTCATCGCTCTCCCGGTAGGACGCCAGACGCTGCACGCCTGCGGGCGTGATGCGATGAATGTCGAACCCGGCGTCCGCGAAGAGCGCGAAGAAGTCGCGCAGATAGGTGCGCGTGTCGATGTTGGCGCCGCCGAATTCGAACTGAACCGCCTGCGTCGCCGCAAGCGCCGCGCCCATCCCGGCGAGCGCGTCGAGTTCATGCCCTTCGATGTCCAGTTTGACGAGGTCGATGGGTCGTTCGTGCAAAACGTCTCGCCAATAGGCGTCAAAGCGGATCACCTGCACGCCCTCGCTCGCGTCAAACGGAATGTTCAGATGGTCGAGGTTTCTCTTGGTCAGACTGCCCAGACCAGAACCCGGCTTGTCGGAGAAGAGCGTCGCGCTCGCGGCGTCCCTGCCCACGGCCAGCGGGTTGACGCGAATGGCCGGGTCGTTTGTGAACCGTTCGCGCAGGGCGGCGACATTCACGCTTGCGGGTTCGAAAACGTGGATCTCCAGAGCAGGGAAGCGCGCACGCAGGGCCGCTGCGTAATGGCCTACATTGCCGCCAATGTCGATGGCGACTTCAGGCCTGCGCGGCAGGAGGGCGCAGGCGGCCTGGACTTCCGCGGCGATGGAGAAAGCGCCGAAGCCTTTTCCCTGCAGGCGAGCGGCTTTCCGCTCGACGCGACGCAGGATATCGAACCATATCTTCGGTGCGGAGATCATCGCGTGCCTTTATCTGGAAGGATTGGGGTGAGCACGACACGGAACAAGGAAGGGAGGCCTCGTTCATGTCATCTCTATAGCATCGTGCGCGCGCCCGCGCATCCGGGCTTTGGCCGGGGGGCTGCAAAGCGGGCGAGCTTCCTGTAAGATTCGACCGCCGTTTCGCCCATGGTGGATGTCTTGCCCCCGGTTCCCCTTTCCGCCTTTCTCATCACGCACAACGAGGCCGCCCGGCTCGGGCGGACGCTTGAGGCGTTAAAGGGGCTCGCGGACGAGATCATCGTGGTCGATTCGGGCTCGACGGACGCCACGCCCGACATCGCCCGCGCCCATGGCGCCAAGGTCATCGTCAACGCGCCTTTTCCCGGCTATGGGCCGCAGAAGCGCTTCGCCGAAGACGCCTGCGCCCATGACTGGACGCTCAATATCGACGCCGACGAGGTGATCTCGCCGGAGCTGCGGGCGGAGATCGCCGCGCTTTTGCGCAGCGGCGCCATCAACGCGCAGGATGGCTATCGCACGCCCATCGTCGACGTTCTGCCCGGCGAGGACGCGCCGGGTCCTTTCGCTTATCGCCTCGCGCCCGTGCGCCTGTATCGGCGCAGCGCGGGGCGCTATGCGGAGTCGACCGTGCACGACCGCGTGCATTTCGCAGGCTCCGCGCGGATCGGCGCGCTGAACGGCGCGCTGCGACATTATTCGATCGAGAGCTTCGGCAGGGAGATCGACAAGCTCATCGCCTATACGCGCCTGCAGGCGCGTGATTACGCCGCGCGCGGGCGCCCTTTGTCACGCCTGCGGCTTCTCACGGAGTTTCCGCTCGCCTTCTTCAAGGCCTATGTGTTGCGGCGTTACGCCTTGCGCGGCCTGCCCGGTTTTCTCGCGGCGATGAATTACGCTTTGTTCCGCCATGTGCGCGTCGTGCGCATCTGGGAAGAGCTGTCGCGCGCGCGCAAGAGCTAGACGTTTCGCAAGATCAGACTTGGCGCAGGCCGAGATTGTCGCGCAGCGTCGCGCCCTCATAGGCGGTGCGATAGAGGCCGCGGCGCTGCAATTCCGGAATCACGAGATCGACGAAATCATCCAGCCCGCCGGGGAAAACCGGCGCCATGAAATTGAACCCGTCGGCTGCGCCTTCCCTGAACCAGCGCTCCATCTGGTCCGCCACCTGCGCGGGCGCGCCCACGACGGCGAAATGACCGCGCGAGGCTGCGAAACGCTGATAAAGCTGGCGGATCGACAGGCCCTCGCGGCGCGCGGCCTCCACCATCTGGTCGACGCGGCTCGACAGGACGGCGCTTTTGGGAATCTCCGGCAAGGGGCTGTCCACGTCGCAGCCGGAAAGATCCACGCCCATTTTGCGTTCCAGCAACGAGACGCCGATTTCGGGATGGATGAGATCCTGCAGGATCTGAAATTTTGCGCGGGCTTCCGCCTCCGTCGGCGCGGTGACGACGAAAAGACCGGGCATGATTTTCAGATCGTCGCGCGCGCGCCCATAGGCCGCCATGCGGCCCTTGAGATCAGCGTAAAAGGCCTGCGCGCTTTCCATCGTCTCATGGGCGGTGAAGACGACTTCCGCCGTCTCGGCGGCGAGTTCGCGCCCGTCATCCGAGGCGCCCGCCTGCACGATCACGGGCCAGCCCTGCGGCGTGCGCGGCACGTTAAGAGGCCCGCGCACGTCGTAATAAGCGCCGTGGTGATTGAGTTCGCGCATTTTCGCCCAGTCGAAGAACACGCCCTGCGCGCGGTCGCGCATGAAGGCGTCCGCATCCCACGACTTCCACAGGCCGAGCACGACGTCGAGAAACTCGCGGGCCTTTTTGTAGCGCTCGGCCTTCGGCAGATGCGGCTCGCCGCCGAAATTCTCCGCAGCGATGGGATTGCCCGTCGTCACCACGTTCCAACCGGCGCGGCCTTCGCTCACGATGTCGAGCGAGGCGAAGCGGCGCGCGATGGAATAGGGCTCTTCAAAGCTCGTGCTCGCCGTGCACACGAGGCCGATGTTCTTCGTATGGGCGGCGAGCATGGCGAGCAGCGTGAAGGGCTCGATCCACGCCACGTAATGCGAGCGGTTGAGCCCCTTCATCTCGGCGGTGTAGGCGGTGGGCGAGTCGGCGGAGAAAAGCATGTCGAACAGGCCGCGCTCGGCGGTCTTGGCGATGCGCACGAAATGCTGTGGGTTCTGGCCCGCGTCGGGCGCGCCCTGCGGGTGGCGCCACGCGGCGATGTGATGGCCGCAGGGGCGCAGAAAGAGCCCGAGCTTGAGATGTCTGGCCTGCGTCATGGACGAATTCTTCTCTGCTTCCGTTTCATCGCCACGCCAGCGCGTTTATCTGGCGCCCGGCCCTTCGATCAGGGCGAGCACGCTTGCGCGCACCTGCGGGCCGGCGGCGAGAATGTCGTGGACAAGGCGCGTCAGGTCTTCGCCGGACATGGGGTCGATTTCCGCCTTCATTTTTTCCGATTCCGCGATGAAGGCCGCGTCTTTCATCGTGGCGTCGAAGGCCTTGCGCAATGCGGCGATGCGTTCAGCGGGCGCGTCGGGCGTGGTCGCCAGAGGCCGGCCCATGGTTGCGGCTTTCGACATGAAGGCGACGGGCGCCTTGTGCTCCTCGCGCACCGGCAGATCGAGCAGAAGCGGCGCGTCCGGCATGGCGGGATCTTTCTTAACGCCGATCTGGATGAGCGGGCGGATGAGCTTTTTCTCGATGTAATGGGGCGTGGCGGAGAGATAGCTCGCATAGGTGTTGGTGCCGCGCCCCTCCACTTCGCCGCGCTCCATGGCGAGATTGATCGCCGGCCCACTTGTGTAGCCGAACACAATCTTGAAGCGCGTGCCGAGCACGTTGTTGTAGAAATTCGGGTAGTGAACGGAGGCGGAGCCTGCGCCCGTCGTGCCGATGGTCGTCTCGCGCGTCTTTGCGTCTTCGAGCGATTTCGTCGGCGAGGAATGCCAGACTGCGAGCATCTGGTTTGAGGATTGCAGATTGCCGATCCAGTTGAACTTGCCGACGTCGGCCTTCAATTGGGGCGAGAGGCCGAGCGCCTGATCGGCGACGAGGCCTTGCCCGACGATGGAGAGCACGGTTCCGTCCTTTGGCGCGGCTCCGGCGAGATAATTGGCGGCGAGAATGCCGCCGCCGCCGGGCATGTTCACCGGCACGAAGGTGGGAGAGCCTGGAATGTGGCGCGGCATGTGGCGTGCGAGAAGGCGCGTGAGCTGATCATAGCCGCTGCCGGGTTCGCTGCGGATGACGGCTTTGATCTCCTTGCCGGCGCCCGAATAAAAATCCGCGATGGGATCGGCTTGCGCGGCCATGGGCGCGAGCGCGGCGAGCAAAGCGAGGCTCCTGACGTTCACATCGTCCTCCCGTCGGTCCTGTCGTTGTTTCGTTCAGTGGTTCGACAACCGCGAGTGTCGCGCGAAACTGTTCTGGTGTCGAGTTGCGCCTGCGTGGCGCGCGCATCTGCGAATCGCTCGCGAGTTCGTCGCGTGGCGAGGGCGGCGCTCAGCGTCCCGCGCGACAGCGGGCGAGAGCCGCGGCATAGGCGTTTTGATGGGCGGGGATACGGGCGCCTGCGTCGCGCCCGCGCGGATCGCCCGCCTGCGGCCGCGCGTTGCGCGACCCGTTGGGCGCAGCGGGATTGGGATAGCCCTGCACGGCGCCGCCGATCAGCGCGCCGCCTGCGCGCGGTGCGACCATGTTGGCGTAGTCGCGCGAATAGGCCTCGCAGGCGACCTTTTGCGCATGGGCGGGAGCTTGCGCGCCAACGAGCGCGAGCAGGGCGAGGGCGAGCGCGCGAGGGAGCGGGCGGACGGGGGAAAGCAAGCGTGCGGTCATGCCCCATCTGGCGCTGGCGCGCGTCCGGGCGCAAGCGCGGCGGCGCGCGGCGGCTTCGCCTTGGCTGCCCCGGCGGGCTTGTGGGGCGGGCTTGCGGGGCGCCGAGAAACGGGACACTTTGGGCCAAATCGAACAGGGAGGGGATCGTTCATGACAAAGATATTCAGCGCTCATCGCGTTGCGCGCGGCCTGCGGGGTGTTGCGGCCGGCGCGGCCGTCTTCGCGGCGGTCGCCGGCGGTCTCGCGCAGGCGCAGGATTTTCCGGCCAAGCCGATCACGATGATCGTGCCCTTCACGGCCGGCGGCGCCGGCGACATTCTCGCGCGTACGCTCGGCAGCAAGCTGGAGCAGACGTGGGGACGCGGCTTTGTGGTGGAGAACCGCGTGGGCGCCGGCGGCGTCGTGGGCGCAGTGGCGACGCAGAAGGCGCCCGCCGACGGTTACACGCTGATGATCGCGCCGAGCGCCACCATGGCGGTCAACGTCACCTTGTTCAAAACGCTGCCTTACGATCCGGCGAAGGATTTCATTCCCCTCGCTCTGCCGGCGCGCACGCCTTTCGTGCTCGTCACCCATCCGTCGCTGCCGGTGGCGAACGTCGCGGATTTCGTGAAATACGCGAAGGCGCAGCCGAAGCCCCTGTTCTACGCCACGGCGGGGCCGGGCGTGCCGCACCATCTCTTCGCGGAATTGCTGAAGAGCCTCGCGGGCATCGACATGCAGCCCGTCGCCTATAAGGGCAGTCTGCCCGCGCTCAACGACGTGGTGGCCGGCCATGTGCCCGCTATGTTCGTCGATCTCGGCCCCGCCATTGCGCAGGTGCAGGCGGGCACGGTGCGCGCGCTTGGCGTTTCGACCGCGACCCGTCTCGCCTCCCTGCCCAACGTGCCGCCGGTGAACGAGACCGTGCGCGGCTTCGACGTCGCCTCCTGGCAGATGATCGTCGCGCCCGCGGGCACGCCGCGTCCGATCGTTGAGAAGCTGCATCGCGACATCGCGCAGGCAATGGAGGATCCCGCCGTGCGCGGCCAGATCGAGAAGGCGGGCATGGTTCCCGTCAGCTCGCCCTCGCTCGCCGACCTGCAAGCGTTCGTGAAGAGCGAGATCGCCCAATGGGGCGAAGTCGTGCGTAAGGCGGGCATCGAAGGCTCGCAGTAAGGACCACGCGGCGGCTTGGCCGGCGGGCTCAGGAGTCCCGCCGCCGCCCGCCGCCGCGAAGAGCCTTGTGGAGGGGCGCGCGCGGCCTTCGCGTCTCGCCCGCCGATCCGCCGGGCGGGCTTGCCCGTATGTGGAGCGGCTCCTATGTCCTGAGCTTGCGCCACAGGGGCGTTCATCAGGTTGTCGCCCCCATTCACGAGCGGAATTGCGATGCGCGACGTTCCTGAAATCGCCAGATGCCGATCCGTCTTCCGTCGCGTTCCTGCGTGCGAGGTTTCACGGGTCCGGCCAACGCCCTTCGTGCGGGCCGCGCGCGCAGCGGCGCTTGCGTGTGTGTTCGCGCTTGGTTCGCCGGTTGGGGCGCAGGCGGACATCACGAACGGGGTCTGGCGACGCGAGGACGGCAAGGCGCATGTGCGCATCGCTCCATGCGGCCCGGCGCTGTGCGCGATCAATGTTTGGATTCGCGATCCGGGCGATGAGGCGGTGGGCGACCGCCTCGTGCTTGAAGTGAAGCCTGCGGGCGCGGGCGTGTGGGAAGGCTCCGCCTTCGATCCGAAAAGGAACCTGCGCTTTTCAAGCCGCATCACTTATTCAGGCGACCGCATGACGACGAGCGGCTGTATGCTCAAGGTCTTCTGCAAAACGGTCGCGTGGACGCGCACGCCCTGAGCGCGCAAGCTGCGCGCTTGTCCTGAACGCTTGTCCTGAACGCTTGTCTTGCGCCCGCCGATCGGATAGCAGCCTCGATGATGAACACGTCGTCGATGGTCATGAAGCAGGATTTTCAACTCGTCATCCGTCCGTCGCGCATTCAGGGCAAGGGCCTGTTCGCCGCGCAGAAGATTCCGGAAGGCGAATGGGTCATCGAATACACAGGCCAGAAGGTCAGCCGCCGGGAGGGCGCGCGCCGCGAGCGCTTCTACAACTCCATCGGCTATTCGCTGCTGTTCGATCTTGACGATTGTTATCTCGACGGTCTCATCGGCGGCAATGAATCCATCTACATCAATCATTCGCTGCGTCCCAATCTTGAGGCGCGGGTGCGCAAGGGCGGGGTCTGGTTCCATTCCCTGCGCGCGATCCGCAAGGGCGAGGAATTGACGTTCGATTACGGATTTGATCCGGTGAAGCCGAAACTGCGCTGAAACGCGCGGGCGGCAGGGGGAGGGGCCTATGCAGGCGATGCGCATTCACGCCCATGGCGGGCCTGAGGTCCTGCGTCTGGAGGAGATCGAGCTGCCGGCGCCCGGTCCCGGGCAGGCGCAGGTCCGCCATACCGCCGTCGCGGTGAATTTCTCCGACGTCAACGTGCGGCGCGGCGGCTTCTATCAGGCCGATCCCATGCCCATGCCGCTCATTCCCGGCAATGAGGCGGCGGGCGTCGTCGTCGCGGTGGGCGCGGGCGTCACGCGCGTGACGCCAGGCGATCGCGTGGCCTATGCGGGCATGCATGGCCCGTTCTATCGCGACACCGGCGCTTATGCGCAGGCGCGCAACGTGCCTGAGAGCAGGCTCGTCCCCGTGCCGGAGGGCGTGCGCGATGAGGAGGCTTGCGCGCTTCTTCTCAAAGGCGCGACGGCGGCGGCCATCATCGAGCGCGTGTTTCCGCCGCGCGCGGGCCAGACCATTTTGATCCATGCGGCGGCGAGCGGGGTGGGCCTGCTTCTCACCCAATGGGCCTCGCATCTGGGCGCGCGCGTCATAGGCACGGTCGGCTCGCAGGCCAAGGCGGACGTGGCGCTCGCCCACGGCGCCGCGCACGCCGTTCTTTATCGCGCGCGCGATTTCGTGGCGGCGGTGAAGGAGATCGCGCCGGAGGGCGTGGACGCGGTGTTCGACGGCGTGGGCAAGGACACGTTCATCCGCTCTTTCGATTGCACGCGCCCCTTCGGCACGCTCGTCAATTACGGCAACGCCTCGGGCCATGTGCCGCCGATCGATCTCATCGACCTTGCGCAGAAGGGCTCGCTCTCCGTCTGCCGTCCGGCCGTTTCGTTTCACCTCAAGGACTCAGCCTTGCAGGACACGGCGCAGCGCCTGTTCGACCTGCTCGCGCGCAAGGTCCTGAAGGTGGAGATCGCGGCGCGCTATCCTTTGGCGGAGGCCGCGCAGGCTCATCGCGATCTGGAGGCCGGGCGATGGGCGGGGCCGATGGTGCTCATTCCCTGACGCGCGCGGCGCCGTTCTTTTGCGCTTGCGGCGAAAGGGGACCTTGGTAAATTCCCCGCGTTTGATTCCGTCGTTTTTTTGGGGATTTTCATGCGCCGCAATTTTCAGGGCGCGCTCGCCGGCGCGCTGTCCTTCGTTTTCCTCGGCCTGTGCGCCGCTCCCGCCGCCGCCGCTAACCGCGTTGTTGAAGTCATCAACGCCACGGGCATCACGATGGTGGAGTTCTACGCCTCCGTCAGCAGCACGAATTCGTGGGAGGAGGATATTCTGGGCGACGAGGAGCTGGAAGCCGGCGACAGCGTCGACGTCAACATCGACGACGGCTCGGGCAAGTGCATTTATGACTTCAAGGGCGTGTTCGCCAACGGCGTCGAGGTGGTGAAGCAGGGCGTCAACGTCTGCCGCATCTCCACATTCACCTTCGAGCGCTAGAAGCGCGTCAGGGCGCGTTGGCCGCGAAGGAATTGGTGAAGACCGCCTCGGGATCGAGATCGGCGAGCGCCGGCGCGTTCCAGGCGCGCGCGGCGAGCGCCAGTCCGCGCTTCACGGAGTCAGCGTCGCTCGCGCCGTCCGCCGACAGGCGCGCGATCACCTGATCGAACAGGCTTTCGGCGAGCGTCTGATCGCTGGCGCTCACATAGCCGCGCAGGAAGCGCACGGTCCACGCACGGTCCGCCTGCATATGGGCGACGGCGCGGTGGGTGGCGGCGAGAAAGGCGCGCAAATGCGCGCCGCGCGCTTCGCGAATCCGGGCGCCGGCGGAATAGCCATAGATGGCGGTTCGGTCGTTGGGCTCGGCGAGCGCCATCAGCGTGCGGGCGTTGCCGCTCGCCACTTCGCGCAAAGCGACGGCGGCCGAGTAGAGCACGGCGTCAAGTTCGCCCGCGCGCAAATCCGGCACGAGCGCGCCGGGGCCGCGCGACACGAAATCATAGTTCGCGCTGGTGGCGTCCGCGAGGCGGCGCGCCGCCATGTCCGCGACGCTCAGCCGGGGGCCGATGCCGATGCGTTTGCCTGCGAGATCGCTCATGCGCGTGGCGGGCGAATCCGCGCGTACGATCACGCTCCATCCATAAAAGCCATGGGTCGCGGTGGCGACGATCTTCAGCGGCGCGCCGGCGGCGATGGCGCGGCTGGCGTAGGGGATCGTGTGGTCGATCACGTCCACATGGCCGGCGGCGAGCGCCTCTTCGGCGGCCTGCGCGCCGCGCAACGGCACGACGCGCACGTCGAGCCCCGCCTCTTCGAAAAAGCCCAGTTCGGCCGCCGCCGCCACGGGCGCGAAGACGGGATTGTCGCCGACGGAGAGGCCGAAGCGCACGGGTTCGCGCGCCGCCGCTGCGCCCGCGAACGCGCAGGCCGCAAGCGCCGCAACAGCGCAAAGGCGCAGGCGGTCGCGGCGGTGCGGGCGAAGGGCGTGCGCCGGCAAGGGCGGTCTCCGTCGAGGGGCGAGCGCGGAAGAGCGCCCCGGCGCAGGCGCCGGCGCGCTGGTCGAAGTGGCGGCCCGCGCCCTTTCTTGTCAAGACGTGGGCGGCGCGCTCACCGCTTGAGCGCGGGATCCTCTCCTTTCGCGTGGCGGCGGCCTTCCGCTTCCGCCTTGCGCAGCTCTTCGCCTTCCGGCCCTTTCAGCGCCTCGGCTGCTTCGCGCGCCTTTTCGTCCACCGGACCGGACTGGGCGAATTCCCGCGTGCGGTCGTTGTAAACCCTGGCTGCGGCGGCGGCGCCCTCGCCCTGGTTTCCGCCAAGCTCGGACTTGGCTTTTTTATCGTGTTTGTCGTCGTGCTTGCCCTTCATGTGGCTCTCCTTTTGGCGAGGGTGCGGGCGGAACGCCGCCCGTCGATGGGGGTTCCTCGTCAGACGGGGCGGTCGGCCGCCTCGCGGGCGGGCTCAGATTTTCGCCTCCGCCCTCTTTCGGCCACGGTTGCGCCTCCCTATATGAGGCGCGCGCGGTCGGCGTTTCGCGGCCGCATCGGGTTGCCCGGATGGGGACCCTAAGGAGGATTGAATGAGCGCTGCGCTTCCGGCTCTGTCGGCCGATGGCGGGTTGTCCCGCTACCTGGCGGAAATTCGCCGGTTTCCCATGCTGCAGCCCGAGGAGGAGTACATGCTCGCCAAGCGCTGGCGCGAGCATGGAGACCGCGAGGCCGCACAGAAACTCATCACGTCGCATCTGCGGCTCGTGGCGAAGATCTCCATGGGCTATCGCGGCTATGGCCTGCCGATCGGCGAGGTCATATCCGAGGGCAACGTCGGCCTGATGCAGGCCGTGAAACGGTTCGAGCCCGAAAAGGGCTTCCGGCTCGCCACCTACGCCATGTGGTGGATCCGCGCCTCGATTCAGGAATACATCCTGCGTTCGTGGTCGCTGGTGAAAATGGGCACGACCGCCAACCAGAAAAAACTGTTCTTCAACCTGCGCAAGGCCAAGAGCCAGATCTCCGCTTTGGAGGAAGGCGACCTCAGGCCCGATCAGGTGAAGACCATCGCCACGCGCCTCGGCGTCTCCGAACAGGAGGTCGTCGACATGAACCGGCGCCTCGGCGGCGATTCCTCGCTCAACGCGCCGATCCGTCAGGAAGGCGAGGGCGAATGGCAGGACTGGCTCGTGGACGAATCCACCGATCAGGAGACCGTGCTCGTCCAGCAGGAGGAGGCGGACAACCGCCACGCCGCGCTGCGTCAGGCGCTCTCGGTGCTCAATGAGCGCGAGCGGCGCATCTTCGAGGCGCGCCGGCTCGCCGACGATCCCGTGACGCTGGAGCAATTGTCGGAGGAGTTCGGCGTCTCGCGTGAGCGCGTGCGCCAGATCGAGGTGCGCGCCTTCGAGAAAGTGCAGGCGGCCGTGAAGGCGGGCGTCGCGCGCATCGAGGCGATCGCGCCGCCGCCGCAGGCCTTGCCGGCGCATTAGTCGGTCGCGCGCACAAACGAACCAGAAAGCGAAAACCCGCGCAGGCTGCGCGGGTTTTTTCGTCAGGCGTCAGACGATGGGCCGCACGGCCCGCGCGCTTTAGCGCCAGGCGTTGAGCGCTTCCTCGACGAGGCGGTCGCCGACCTGCCCCTTCTCGATGGTGATCTTGGCGATGCGCCCGTCCGCGATGCGCAGCGGGAAGTCGAACCAGCCGCGCGTGCGCATGGTCTCGAGATTGCGCGCGACGAAGGCCGGCTCCGCCGTCAGCGCGATGATGAAGATGTTCTCGATCACCTTCGCCTGCACGCCGGCCAGCGGATCGACGGCGGGCGCGGCCTCATTGCGCATCTGCGGCGCGCCGAGTTCGGCGACGGCGGGGAAGCGGCTTTCGGAATCGGGCGCGAAGCGCAGCGTCATGATGTGCGAGGCGCGGAACGTCGGATCGACGTTCTTCTCAATCGTCATCGTCATGCGCAGGCGGATTTCCGGCAGGTCCACGTCGGCGCGCAGGGCCGGCAGGCGCTCGCCGCCGGGGCGCTGGCTCGGTTCGAGCCGCCATGAAGCGGCGCCGACATAGGTGAGGATGTTCTGCGGGTCGTTGGCGGAGGCCTGCACCAGCATGGCGGCGCGCTGGGTCGCGGGCGCCGCCGGGGGCTGGGCCGCCGGTTGGGTCGGCTGGGCCGGGCGCTGGGGCTCGGCGCGCACGCGGCTCTGCTGCTGGGGCTCGGCGGTCTCCGCCCCGGCGCGCTGATCCGCCTTGGGGGCGCCGGCGCGCTCGGCTGGGGTCTGGCTGGAGCGGGGGCGAGCGAACTCTTCCTGCGGCACGCGCAGCGACCAGGCGAGCGCGCCGACCACGGCGCAGATCACCAGCACGATGGGCAGCCAGACCATCCGCCGGCTGAAGCGGGACTCCCGCTCCGCCTCGGGAGCGACAGGGCGGGCGGCGTCGCGCGGTATGGGCCCAGCGTCGGGACGGGGCGCGCCCGGGGCGCGGAAGGACACGGCGGGGGCGCCGTCGTCATTGTCCTCAACATGGATTTGGGGGCGCTGGGGAGCCTGCTGGAGGCCTTCGCGCTCGGCCGGCTGTGCGACGGCTTCCGGCTCGCGACCGCCGTCAGCGGCCTCGCCAGGGGCCTCTCCGCGGGCCTCTCCGCGGGCTTGGACGGCGCCAGGGAGCGGCAGGGGGCGCAGGGTCTGCGGCGTGACCGCGGGTCGCCCCGGCGGCGGGGGCAATCCGGCCGCCGGCGGCATCGCGGGCGGCTTTGGCGGCGCGGCTGGGGGCAGCGGCGCAATTGGAGGGCGGGGCGGGCCGGGCGGCGGCGCGGCGGCGGCCGGCGCCTGCTCCTGCGGCTTCTCCGCCTCCCCCTCCGTCTGCGGCGGGGCGGGGGGCGCGGGGAACATGTCGGCGAGGGCCAGATCGGCTTCGATGCGGGCGATGGCGTCGTCGAGCGCGGCGCTCTCGGCCTGAATGTCGGCTTCCGCCATGGCGGGCTGCACGGCGCGCAGCTGGCCGATCAGCGCCTTGCGCGCGCGCTCGTAAACCGCGCGCCGGGTCTCGGGCGTCGATTCAGGCAGGGCGGACACGGCTCGCGTCAGGAGCGGATGATAATCGGCCATCGGCGTGTTTCAGACCAGACCAGCACGCGCCCGTCAATCCCGCACGAACGGCGGGCGCGTCAGTCGCGGAAGGGATTATGGACGAGGATCGTGTCTGCGCGTTCCGGGCTCGTCGAGAGCAGAGCGACCGGCGCGCCAATCAGTTCCTCGACGCGGCGCACGTATTTAACCGCGGCCGCAGGCAGGTCCGCCCATGAGCGGGCGCCGCGTGTGGTGTCCTTCCAGCCCTCGATGGTCTCATAGACCGGCTCGACGCGCGCCTGCGCGGCCTGCGAGGCGGGCAGATAGTCGATGATCTCACCGTCGAGCTTGTAGGCGACGCAGACCTTCAGCTCGTCGAAGCCGTCGAGCACGTCGAGCTTGGTGAAGGCGATTCCGTCGATGCCGCAGGTCTTCACGGTCTGGCGCACCAGCACCGCGTCGAACCAGCCGCAGCGGCGCGCGCGGCCGGTGACGGTGCCGAATTCGTGGCCGCGTTCGCCGATGAGCTGGCCAATGGAATCCTTCAGCTCCGCGGGGAATGGGCCTTCGCCCACGCGCGTGGTGTAGGCCTTCGCGATGCCGAGCACATATTGCAGCGCCTTGGGGCCGAGGCCCGCGCCGGTCGCCGCATTGGCGGCGACTGTGTTCGACGAGGTGACGAACGGATAGGTGCCGTGGTCGATGTCGAGCAGCGCGCCCTGCGCGCCTTCGAACAGAATGCGCTTTCCGTCGCGGCGCAGGTCTTCAAGCAGAGACCACGTGCGGTCCATATAGGACAGCGTTTCCTCCGCCACCGGCGCAAGCTCGTCGCGGATCGCCTGTTTGGTGATTTCGGGAAGCCCGAAGCCGCGGCGCAGCGCGTTGTGATGGGCGAGCAGGCGCTCGATCTTGCCGTCGAGCGTGGAGAGGTCGGCGAGGTCCATCACGCGGATGGCGCGGCGGCCCACCTTGTCCTCGTAGGCCGGGCCGATGCCGCGCATGGTGGTGCCGATCTTCGTTCCGGCGGCGGCGGTGTTCTCGCGCAAGGCGTCGAGCTCGCGATGGACGGAGAGAATGAGCGGCGCGTTCTCCGCGATGCGCAGATTGTCGCGGTTCACCGTCACGCCCTTTTCGCGCAGGGCGGCGATCTCCTTCACCAGATGGTGGGGATCGAGCACGACGCCGTTGCCGATGACGGAGAGCTTGCCCGGGCGCACGATGCCCGAGGGCAGGAGGGAGAGCTTGTAGGTCACGCCGTCGATGACGAGCGTATGGCCGGCGTTGTGGCCGCCCTGAAAGCGCACGACCACGTCGGCCTCAATCGACATCCAGTCGACGATCTTGCCCTTGCCCTCGTCGCCCCACTGGGCGCCGACAACCACCACATTGGCCATGACGTTTCGCTCTCCGGGGACGCAGCGCCCCTGCGCGGATGATCGGACGCAAAAAACCCGGCGGCAATCCTGACGGCGCCGGCCGGGTTCATTGCGCGGACCATCTAACGGATCGGGACCCGCGAGGCAAGGCGGGCGCGCGGGCGCTGGGGGCTAGAGCGTCGCCTCGATCTCCCGGCGCAGCTCCGCCGTCACGTCCGGGCGCTGGCCGAACCATTTCTCGAACGCCGGCCGGGCCTGATGCAGCAACATGCCAAGCCCGTCCACGGCGCGCAGGCCCCGTGCGCGGGCGCGGGAGAGCAGGTCCGTCTCCAGCGGGACGTAAACGATGTCGTTGACGAGCGCGCCCGCCGGCAGGGCGTCGAGGGCGATGTCGAGGGGCGGTTCGCCCGTCATGCCCATGGAGGTCGCGTTGACGAGCAGGCCAGCGCCGGCGAGCGCGTCGGCCCGCTCCTCCCAGCGCACCGGCAGGACGGCGGGGCCGAATTCGGCGGCGAGCGCCTGTGCGCGCTCCAGCGTGCGGTTGGCGAGGCGGATCTGCGGCGCGCCCGCTTCCAGAAGGCCGGCGATGAGCGCGCGCGAGGCGCCGCCCGCGCCGAGAATCACCGCAGGGTTTGCGGCGGCGTCGAAATCGGGCGCGCGCTCGCGCAGGGCGGCCATGAAGCCGAAGGCGTCGTAATTATAGCCGTCGAGGCTTCCATCCGGCGCGACGACGACGCAATTGATCGCGCCGATGCGCCGCGCCAGCGGATCGACCCGGTCCACGAGGCCGAGCGCCTTCTCCTTCAGCGGAATGGTGAGATTGACGCCGCTGAAGCCCAGCGGATGCAGGGCGCGCAACGCGGCCTCAAGCCCGTCGGGCGTCACAAGCAGCGGCGCGTAATGGCCGGCGAGGCCGCGCTCCGCCAACCAGCGGTTATGAATGCGCGGCGAGCGCGAATGCATGATGGGCGAGCCCATGACGCCGGCGAGGAGATAGCGGTCGGGGTGGGTCATGAGTTGAGGTCAGGGGGCGGTCGTGACGTCAGTCGAGCGCAAGGCGCCGTCTTTCGTCAGAATGGGCGCCTGCGCAATGATCGCGTGAGCGTAGTGGAAGCAATCGAAAGCGTTTGGACGGGAGCGACCGCTTCGCGCCGCGCGCGCGTGGACGGCGAGCCTTAAAATCTCCCGTTCGGAGGCTTGGGGATGTTCTAAAGCCACTTCGTTTTCGATCAGCCATTCGCAGACGAGATTTTCGACTTCCGAAAGCGGCCGGCCGAATTTCGCAGGCTGTGACAAAACGATGATCGCTTCCCACGCCGCCAGCGCGGATGTGAATTTGACCCTCGCGTCGTCAATCGCGTGGGCGTAATCGTCGGCGTCCGGCTCCTCCGAAAGAATGGCGACGATGGCGCAGGCGTCGACGAACATCAGAGATTGGGCCCCAGTTCGTCATAGGCGGATTGAGCGAGAGGCTTGCGCGCCTGCTCCGTCAATTCCACCCCGTATTTGGCGCGCAACCGCTGCGCAGATTGAATGGGTCTTGGGGCCCCGCGCCGCTGGGCGAGGGCGTCGCGCAGGACCTGAGCGACGGCGGCGTTGACGTCCCGCCCCTCAACTTCGGCCAGCTGGCGCGCTAATTCCTCGATCTCGGCCGTGGGCTTCAGTCCGCTCATGGCAGCCTCCTGCCGCGACCTTATAGCACAAGGCGCAGGGACGATCATCCTATCCCCGTCACGCCCCGCGCAGGGCGTTCTCCATATAGGCGCCCACGCGCGCCCAGGGGCCGCCGCTCGTCTGCGCCTCGCGCCATGACGCCACGATGCGCCCCGCCAGCGGCGAGGCCTTCGCCTTCTGGTCGAGCACGTCCTGCGTTTTTTCGCGCGCGGCTTTCACCACGTCCGACGGGAAGGCGAGGATCTTCGCGCCGCCGCGCACCAGCTCCACAAGCGCGGCGGCGTTCTGGTGTTCGGCTTCGGCCAGCGCGGCGGCATGTTCAGCCTGACAGGCGTTTTCAATCACGCGCTGCAAATCGGCGGGCAGTTTGTTGAAGGCGGCGAGCGAGATCAGCGCCTCGCCGGCGCCGTTGGGCTTGTTGAAGCCCGGCATGTAGTAATGGGGCGCGATGCGATGCAGACCGAGCGGCAGGTCGTTGACCGGCGCCAGAATCTCCACCGCGTCGATCGCGCCTTTCTCCAAAGCGGGATAGATGTCGCTTGGCGGAATGGATTGCGGCGTCGCGCCGAGCGCGGCGTAAACCTCTCCGCCCATGCCCTGCACGCGGATGCGCAGGCCCGCAAGATCCTTCACGCTTTCAATCGGCTTGCGAAACCAGCCGCCCATGGACGGGCCGGTGTTGCCGGCGAGCAGGCCGCGCACGCCGCGCGGGCGATAGAGTTCGTCCCACAATTGCTGGCCGCCGCGCTGTTCGATCCATGTCTGGTGGCCGAGCGGCCCCATGCCGAACGGCGCGGTGGTGAAGAAGGCCGCGCCCGGCAATTGCCCGTCCCAGAAGAAGGAGGCGGTGTGGCCCATTTCCGCCGCGCCGGTGGAGACGGCCTCCATCACGCCGAAGGCCGAGACGATATGGCCCGCGGGAAAGACGTCGACGCGCAGGCGCCCGCCGCTCATGGAATTGATGCGCTGGGCGAGCCTGTCCGCCGACACGCCCGGCCCGGGCAGAGACTTGGCCCACGACGTCACCATGCGCCAGACGATGGGCCCGCCTTGCGCGCGCGCGATCGAGGGCGCGGCGAGGGCCGGGCCTGCTGCGGCGGCGGCGAGAAGCGTGCGGCGCGTGGGCTGGGACATGAGGCGGTCTCCGGCTCCCTCACATGGGAGTCTTGCGTTGCGATGGGTCGGGCGGCGGCGCGCGTCCGCCGCCCGAAGACGCGATCAGGTCTTGAGATAGAGCTGGCCGCCCTTCTCAAGGAATTCGCGGCTCTTCTGCGCCATGCCTTCGAGCGCCGCCTTCTCGTTGTCGAGCATGGCGGCGGCCTCCACGCGCAGATCCTGCGTGATCTTCATCGAGCAGAATTTCGGTCCGCACATGGAGCAGAAATGCGCGGTCTTATGCGCATCCTTCGGCAGGGTCTCGTCGTGATATTCGCGCGCCGTGTCGGGATCGAGGCCGATGTTGAACTGGTCTTCCCAGCGGAACTCGAAGCGCGCGCGGCTCATGGCGTCGTCGCGGATCTGCGCGGCGGGATGGCCCTTGGCGAGGTCGGCGGCGTGGGCTGCGATGCGATAGGTGATGACGCCGGTCTTCACGTCGTCGCGGTCGGGCAGGCCGAGATGCTCTTTCGGCGTGACGTAGCAGAGCATGGCGGTGCCGAACCAGCCGATCATCGCCGCGCCGATGCCGGACGTGATGTGGTCATAGCCCGGCGCGATGTCGGTCGTCAGCGGCCCAAGCGTGTAGAAGGGCGCTTCGCCGCATTCGCGCAGCTGCTTGTCCATATTGACCTTGATCTTGTTCATCGGCACGTGGCCGGGCCCTTCGATCATCACCTGGCAGCCCTTCTCCCAGGCGACCTTGGTCAGCTCGCCGAGCGTCTTCAGCTCCGCGAATTGCGCCGCGTCGTTGGCGTCGGCGATGGAGCCGGGGCGCAGGCCGTCGCCCAGCGAGAAGGACACGTCGTATTTGCGCATGAGATCGCAGATCTCGTCGAAGCGCTCATAGAGGAAGCTCTCGCGATGGCCCGCAAGGCACCAGCGCGCCATGATCGAGCCGCCGCGCGAGACGATGCCCGTGGTGCGCTTGGCGGTGAGCGGCACATGGGCGAGGCGCACGCCCGCATGGATGGTGAAGTAATCGACGCCCTGTTCGGCCTGTTCGATCAGCGTGTCCTTGAAAACCTCCCAATCGAGCTTCAGCGGGTCGCCGCCCACCTTCTCCAGCGCCTGATAGATCGGCACCGTGCCGATCGGCACGGGCGAATTGCGGATGATCCAGTCGCGGATGTTGTGGATGTTGCGGCCGGTGGACAGGTCCATCACCGTGTCCGCGCCCCAGCGGATCGACCAGACGAGCTTCTCGACTTCTTCGGCGACCGAGGAGGTGACGGCGGAATTGCCGATGTTGGCGTTCACCTTCACGAGGAAATTGCGGCCGATGATCATCGGCTCCAGCTCGCGATGGTTGATGTTGGCGGGAATGATGGCGCGCCCGCGCGCGATTTCGTCGCGCACGAATTCCGGCGTCACGAAATCGGGGATGACGGCGCCGAAGCTCTCGCCGTTCTCCAGAGCCTCCTGCGCGCGCTCCACCGCTTTCGCGCGGCCGAGGTTCTCGCGATGGGCGACATAGACCATTTCTTCCGTGATGATCCCGGCGCGGGCGAACTCATATTGCGTGACGAGCTTCGCGCCCTCTCCGCTCAGCGGATTGGTGTTGGCGGGGCAGGCGGGCACGAGCTTGTCGCCGGCGACGCCGCCGTTGTCCTCGTCCTTGATGGCGCGCCCGGCGTAGGGCTTGAAGCCGCGCCGGGCGATCCACGGTTCGCGGATGCGGGGCAGGCCCTTGGCGAGGTCGATGCGCGCATCGGTCTCGGTGTAGGGGCCGGAGGCGTCATAGACGCGCAAAGTCGGCTCATTGGGATCGGTGAGCGTGATCTCGCGGAAGGGCACATGCACGTCGGCGAAGCCTTCGGGCGTCGCATAGACTTTGCGGGAGCCCGGCAGAGGGCCGGTGGTGACGGTTTCGGGGACGATGGACCCGCGCTTGGGCTGCACGTTCATGACAGGCCTCCTCCTTGGCGCCAGCGGCGCTTCTATGGCGAACCGGACGCGAGGCGCCATGCGGAGAGGGTGAGGCTGACTTCGCCGCGGCCAAAAGCCGGGCTGACGCGCCGTCCCTTCGCTGGCGTGACCCAGATCAGGTTCTAAGGGTATGATCTCAGCCGCCGGCCATCCGGCGACACCCCTGGCTGGCGCGAAGGCTAGCGCAGGCGGGCCGGGGCGGCAAGCGAAGTCGCAAGCCGCGCTTGTCGGACAGCGCTTGCCGGACAGCGCTTGCCGGACCGCGCTTTGGCGTTCTGGCTCTTGCCAACGCAAAAGGGCCATGTTCCTGTCCCAGAGTCGTCGCGCGTCGCATGATCGCGGCGGCGAATCGACGTCGGCGGACCATCGGACACACGGCTCCCCGCGGGCCAGCGAGAGAGACGATTCGTGCATCTCCTTCATCATTTCGCGACTGGGCGACGCGCGCTTCGTCCGTGGCTTCTCGCGTGCGCGGCCGCGCTTGCCGCGCTCCAGCCGGGCGCGCAGGCGCTCGCGCGCGAAACCCGGGCTTCGCAGACGCCTCTTGAGGTGAGCGCCAGCCAGGCGGGCAATTATCTCGCCGCCCTCGTCGCCGGCGCCTCGCGCGACACCATGGCGGCCTCGACCTTTTTTCGCGAGGCTTTGCGCGCCGATCCGCGCAATCCAGTGCTCGTGGAGCGCGCCTTCGTCGCCTCGCTCGCCAATGGCGACATGGCGCAGGCCTTCGATCTCGCCGACCGTCTCGTGCGTCAGGACGCCAAGAACGGCCTCGCCCATCTTGCGCTCGGCGTGCGGGCGCTGCGCGCGCGCAATTTCGCGCAGGCGCGCAGCCACCTCGCCAAGGGCGGCAACACGCGGCGCGGCGACATCACCGCCATTCTGCTCACCGCATGGAGCTGGGCGGGGTCTGGCGAGTTCAACAAGGCGCTGGAGGCGACGGACCGGCTGACGGATCGCCCCTTCGCGCTGTTCCGCGATTACCATGCGGCGCTGATCCTTGAGCAGGCCAAGCGCCCGCAGGAAGCGGCGCGACGCATGCGCGCGGCTTATGAATCCGAACGCTCGACCCTGCGTCTCGTCGACGCCTATGCGCGCATGGAGGCGCGGCAGGGTCGCCGTGAGGAGGCCTTGCGCGCCTATCGCGCCTTCGAGGAGGCCTTGCCGCGCCATCCGATCGTGACGGACGCCATGCGCCGCATCTCCGCCGGCGAGCAGATCGAGCCTCTCGTGCGCTCGCCTGTCGCGGGCGCAGGCGAAGTGCTCTACGGGCTCGGCGCCGCAGGCGTGCGGCAGGGCGACGAACTCGCCGCCATCATCTATCTGCGCCTCGCGCTGCATCTTGCGCCTGAGCATGCGCTCGCCGCCATCAGCCTCGGCGATCTCTATGAGCGCATCAAACAGGGTGACCGCGCCATTGAGGTTTACGAGAGCGTGCCGGCGGCCTCGCCGCTGCGCGCCAGCGCGGATTTGCAGATCGGCCTCGTGCTGGAGACGCTGGAGCGCAAGGAGGAGGCGCAGCAGCATCTCGAAGCCATCATCAAGCGCGCGCCGGATGATCCTGAGCCGCTGCTCGCGCTCGCCAATCTGCAACGCTCGCGCAAGTCTTTCGCCGACGCGGCGCAGACCTACACGCGCGCGCTCGCGCTCTCCAAGTCGCCGGGACGCGGCGACTGGACGACCTATTACTTCCGCGGCGTCTCCTATGAACGCTCGAAGCAATGGCCGCTGGCGGAGGCTGATTTCAAGAAGGCGCTTGAGCTTTATCCCGATCAGCCGCTCGTTCTGAACTATCTCGGCTATTCATGGGTCGATCAGGGCGTGAACCTCGACGAGGCGTTCAAAATGCTGCGCCGCGCCGTCGATCTGCGGCCCGACGACGGCTACATCGTCGACTCGCTCGGCTGGGCCTTCTACCGGCTTGGGCGCTACGAGGACGCGCTGCGCGAGCTTGAACGCGCCATTGAGCTGAAGCCGTCCGATCCGGTCATCAACGACCATCTGGGCGACGTCTACTGGAAGGTCGGGCGCCGGCTTGAGGCGCGCTTCCAGTGGAACCATGCGCGCGACCTCAATCCCGAGCCGGAGGATCTGCCGAAGATCCTGCGCAAGATCGAGGTCGGCCTTGAGGACGAGGCGCCGAAGCCGAAGGCCGAGGCGCCGGCCGTCGATCAGCCGGTCGAGGCGGAGCCCGCGAAGAACGGCGGCTAGCTCGTTTGTCCGCGCTTCTCGACAAGGCTCCCGCCAAGATCAATCTCACGCTGCATGTGCGCGGGCGGCGCGCCGACGGCTGGCATGATCTGGAAAGCCTCGTCGCGTTCGCCGGCGTCGCGGATCGCCTGCGCCTTGCGCCGGGCGAGGGTCTGTCGCTCTCGGTCGCCGGCCCGACCGCGCAGGACGCGGGGCCTGACGACGACAATCTCGTTTTACGCGCGGGGCGCGCTTTTCTCGCGCGTTTTCCCGGCGCGCGCGGCGGCGCCTTTCATCTTGTGAAGCGCCTGCCCGCGCAGGCGGGGCTTGGCGGCGGCTCGTCGGACGCCGCGGCGGCCCTGCGGCTTCTCGCGCGCGCCAACGGCCTTGCGCCGGATGATCCCGCCTTGTTCGAACTGGCCGCCTCCATCGGCGCCGACGTCGCGGTTTGTCTTGATCCGCGCGCGCGGATGATGCGCGGACGGGGCGAAGAGCTTGGCCCCCGTCTGCGCCTGCCGCCGCTTTACGCCGTGCTGCTGCGCCCGGCCATCGGGCTTGAGACGGCGCAGGTGTTTCGCGAAATGGGGTATGCGCCGGGCGAGGCTTCGCCCTTTGGTCCTCATCCTGAGATTTTGGACGACGCTGATTACCCCACGCTCCTCGCGGCCCTGCGCCGCGGGCGCAACGACATGGAGGACGCGGCCTGCGTGCTCGCGCCCTCCGTCAGCGCGGCGCTCGCCGTTCTGGGAGCGGCTCCCGGCGCAGGGCTCGCCCGCATGTCGGGTTCAGGGTCCTGCTGTTTCGCCCTCTTCTCGGAGCGGCGTGCGGCCCGGCGCGCAGCCGCCGCCATCAGGCGGGGGCGACCGGACTGGTGGGCGCAGGCGACCGCGCTGCGTTAAAGGCGGGCCGGTGTGAAAGGTCGCTTGCGCGGATACAAATTCGCCGCCACAAACCGCCAGAAAGCGGGGCGGTTCGATGAAGTTAAGCGGGGGAAGCGCGCGCGTTAAGGCGCTGATGGAGCGCATGACGCTGGCCGAGAAGCTCGGTCAGCTCACCATGCTCGCCGATGGGCTCGTGGAGACCGGCCCGCCCGGCCCGCACAATCCTTTCACCATGATCGAGGAAGGCCGCGTCGGCAGCCTGCTCAACGTCTGGGGCCCGCATCTCGTGCGCGAGGCCCAGCGCAAGGCGGTGGAGGAAACGCGTCTCGGCGTGCCGTTGTTCTTCGGCCTCGACGTGGTGCACGGCCATCGCTCCATCCATCCCACGCCGCTCGCTGAGGCGGGCGCCTTCGACCGCGAATTGTGGGAGGCGACGGCGCGCGACAGCGCGATCGAGGCCGCGCTCGACGGCGTTCATATGACGTTTGCGCCGATGATCGACGTGGCGCGCGACGCGCGCTGGGGGCGCATTGTGGAATGCGCGGGCGAAGACCCGTTCGTGAACGCGGAGTTCGGCCGCGCGCGCGTGCGCGGCTATCAGGCGCTGGACGAGAAGGGGCGCATGCGCCTCGCCGCCTGCGCGAAACATTTCTGCGCTTACGGCGCCGTGCTCGCCGGGCGCGACTACGCTGAGGCGGACGTGTCCTGGCGCGGACTCGAGGAAATCTATCTGCCGCCCTTCCATGCGGCGGTGGAGGAAGGCGTCGCCGCGATCATGCCGGCCTTCACCGACGTCGCCGGCGTCGCCATGACCGCCCACAAACGCCTGCTGCGCGACGTGCTGCGCGCGCGCTGGCGTTTCGACGGGCTCGTGGTGAGCGATTATCATGCGGTCGCCGAACTCATCGACCATGGCGTCGCCGCCGATCTGGCGGAAGCCGCCGCGCTGGCGCTCGACGCGGGCGTGGACATCGACATGATGGGCGACGCCTATGCGCTCGGCCTGCCGCAGGCGTTGGAGCGCGGACTCGTCTCCATGGAGCAGGTGGACGCGGCGGTGCGTCGCGTGCTGACCTTCAAGGAAGCGCTGGGCCTGTTCGACGATCCTTACCGCAACATGGCGTCGGAGCCTGCCAAAGGCCTTGCGCCGGAGCGTCGGGCGCTTGCGCAGGAGGCGGCGCGCCGCTCCATCGTGCTTCTGGAGAATCGCGACGGCTATCTGCCGCTGCGCGCCGCGCCGCGCCGGCTCGCCGTGCTTGGGCCGCTGGCGGATGCCGCGAACGATCAGCTTGGACCCTGGGCCTCCGCGGGCGCGGGCGAGGACGCGACGACGATTCTCGCCGCCTTGCGCGCGGCCTTCGCCGGGTCAGACGTGGTTCACGCGCCGGGCAGCGATTTCAACGCTGCGGACGCCGCGCTTTTGGAGGCTGCGCGCGCGGCCTGCGCGGGCGCGGACGCAGTCGTTCTGTGCATTGGCGAATCGCGGATGATGAGCGGGGAGGCCACCTCGCGCACCAAGCCTGAGATCCCCTCCGCGCAGCTTGAGGTCGCGCGCATTGCGCTCGCCTGCGGCGCGCCCGTCGTGCTCGCGCTCAATTGCGGCCGTCCGCTGGCTTTGCCTGACTGGCTCGTTGAGGGGGCGCGCGCGATCTTCGCCTGCTGGCATGCGGGCACACAGGCTGGGCCTGCGTTCGCCGACATTCTCACCGGCGCCTGCGATCCCTCGGCGCGGCTTGCGGTCTCATGGCCCGTGAACGCAGGTCAGACGCCGATCTTCTATGGCGTGCGCCCCACGGGCCGGCCGCATGATCCCGCCAACGGCTGGTCCACCGGCTTCTTCGATGCGCCGTTCGCGCCGCGCTGGAGCTTTGGGCAGGGGCTGTCCTATGCGCGCGTCTCGCGCAGCGCGCCCCGCCTTGATCGCAGCGAGCTCGGCGCCGACGATCTTCTCACGATCAGTCTCGACGTGACGAACGAGAGCGCGCACGAGACGAGCGAGACCATTTTCCTGTTATCGCGCGATCCCGTCGCCGCCGTCACGCGGCCGCTGCTGGAGCTGCGCGATTTCGCCAAAGTGCGCCTGAAAGGCGGCGAGACGCGCAGCGTCAGGTTCGTTTTGCGCGCGCGCGCCTTCAGCTATCTCGATGAAAACCAGAAGCCGCGCCTCGACGCGGGCGTCATCCAATTGCATGTGGGCGCCAGCGCGCGCGCGTGCGATCTCGCCCGCGTCGATGTGACGATCCGCCCATAACCGTCGCGCGCGGAAGGCGCGGCGGTTGACGCCCTGCGGGTGAGGCGCCACAAATTTCCCTTCAAGAACAGGGTTCGGGAAACGCTATGTCCGTTGCATCAGGCGCCGCCGCCGCAAGTCCCGTCTATATGTCGGGTTTCGGCAATTCCTTCGAGACGGAGGCGCTGCCCGGCGCCCTTCCCGTGGGGCTCAACTCGCCGCAGAAGTGCAATTACGGGCTTTACGCCGAGCAATTGTCGGGCACCGCCTTCACCATGCCGCAGGCGAGCAATCGCCGCTCCTGGCTTTATCGCATTTTCCCGAGCGTCAAACATTCCGGCCGCTATGAGCGCGTGTCGCCCGGCTTCCTGCGCAGCGCGCCCGCCGCGCGCGAGGAATCGAGTCTCCCCATCGGCCAGTTGCGCTGGGGCCCGCCGCCGATCCCGCAGGAAGAGCTGACCTTCGTCACCGGCCTGCGCACGATGACGACGGCCGGCGACGCGGACGCGCGCTCAGGCATGGCGGCGCATTATGTCTTCGTCACGCGCTCCATGCGCGACGAATATTTCACGAACGCCGACGGCGAGATGCTCGTCGTCGCGCAGGAGGGCGCGCTGCGCTTCCTCACCGAATTCGGCGTCATCGACATTGCGCCCGGCGAAGTCTGCATCCTGCCGCGCGGCGTCGTGTTTCGCGTCGAGCTTCTGGGCGGGCCGGCGCGCGCTTATGTCTGCGAGAATTACGGCGCGGCCTTCGTTCTGCCGGAGCGCGGGCCCATCGGCGCCAATTGCCTCGCCAATCCGCGCGATTTCCTCACCCCCGTCGCATGGTGGGAGGATCGCGAGGCGCGCAGCGAAATCTATGTGAAATGGGGCGGCGAATTGTTCCGCACGGTCACGCAGCGTTCGCCGCTCGACGTGGTGGCCTGGCACGGCAATTACGCGCCGTGCAAATATGATCTGCGCCGGTTTTCGCCGGTGGGCTCGATCCTGTTCGATCACCCTGATCCGTCGATCTTCACGGTTCTCACCTCGCCCTCCGACACGCCGGGGGCGGCGAATGTGGATTTCGTGATCTTTCCCGAGCGCTGGATGGTGGCGGAGAACACGTTCCGTCCGCCCTGGTATCATCGCAACATCATGTCGGAGTTCATGGGGCTCATCTATGGCGTCTATGACGCCAAGCCCGAAGGCTTCCGGCCGGGCGGGGCGAGCCTGCACAATTCCATGCTCGCCCACGGACCGGACGAAGCCTCGTTCGAACATGCAAGCAATGGCGAGCTGAAGCCCGTGAAGCAATCCGGCACCATGGCCTTCATGTTCGAGACGCGCTTGCCGCAGCGGCTCACGCAATATGCCGCGCAATCGCCGGAGCGCGAGGAGGGCTATGTCGATTGCTGGGCGGGCCTGCGCAAGCACTTCGATCCGGCGCGCCGCGAGCCGAAATAGGGCGCGCTATTTGTCGACGTCGAGCGGCTCGACGCCTTTTGGCTGGCCGTCGGCTGCGAGCGCGATCTTCTCGATGCGGGCTTCGGCGGCTTTCAGCAGGGTTTCGCAGCGGTTCTTGAGTTTCTCGCCGCGCTCATAAAGCTCGATGGAGCGGTCGAGCGCAGTCTGCCCGCTCTCAAGCTGACTGACGATGGCCTCCAGTTCGGCGAGCGCCTGCTCAAAGGTGAGGTCGTCGGGCGCGGTGGCGGGCTGGGACAAGGCGATCTCTCCGGGCGAATCCTGCGCAATCCTACAGAAAAGCCCCGCCCGTTGGAACGCCTCCAGCGCGGCCTTGGAATTGGACGGGGCGCGCCGGTTTGGCTACAAGCGCCTCAGATGAAAGTCGCCCACGCCGTCGCCCAATGACACAGACCCCCGTCTCCCGACTGGAAGCGAAGCTTAAGGACAGCGGCGCGCGGCTCACCGCGCCGCGCCGGGTCATCGCGCGCGTGCTCGGCGAAGCCGCCGACCATCCCGACGTGGAGGAATTGCACCGGCGCGCGCAGGCGATCGATCCGGGCATTTCGCTCGCCACGGTTTACCGCACCATGCGCCTGTTCGAGCAATTGGGCATCGTCGAGCGCCATGCGTTCAGCGCCGGGCGCGCGCGCTATGAACACGGCGGCGAAGAGCACCACGATCATTTCGTGGATGTGAAGAGCGGCGAGGTGATCGAGTTCCACGCGCCTGAGATCGAGGCTTTGCAGGCCGAGGTCGCCGCCCGCCATGGCTATCGCATCCTCGATCACCGGCTTGTGATCTACGTCGAGCGGATCGAAGGCTCCGAAAAGCCGCGCTGAGATCCGCGCTTGCTCGCCGCGCTAACCGCGCGCGCCCACGCGCAGGCCCGGCGCCGGACGCTCCTGCAAGACTTCCCGACGGAAACGAAACAGGGCGGCGGGCCGTCCGCCGGTGCGGTTGGAGAATTCGCCCGTGGGCTCCACCACGGCGGAAGTCTCCACGAAGCGGCGGAAGTTCTGCGTGTGCAGCCTGCGCCCGCTGATGGCCTCCGCCGTGCGCTGCAAGGCGGTGAGCGTGAAGGCCGGCGGCATCATTTCAAAAATCACGGGGCGGTATTTCATTTTGGCGCGCAGGCGCGCCATGGCGGTGGCGAGAATGCGGCGATGGTCGTGGCGCATGGGCTCGCCCAGCGGCCCCGCCTCGTCGATCAGCGGACTTGCGCGTCCGTCGCGGCGCGCCTCCTCCACCAGCCCCGCCTCATAGAGCAATTGATAGCGGTCGAGCGCGGCTTCGTCGCTGTAGCGCTGGTCGTCGCCGAACAACATGCGCACGCGCTCCGTGCGCGTGAGGCCATAGGCGTTGGGCGTCGCGGGATCGCGCGCGCTCCATTTGGCGAGCGCAGGCAGAATCTTCGCCTCGATGATGGCCGGCTTGCCGTCGCGCCGGTCCTCCCACGGCAGAAAGGCGTACCAGCGACGGAAGGGCGCGCTGTCGAGCCCGCCCTGCGCGGGATCGAGATGGCTGAGCGCGAGATAGCCGACGGAGACCACATGGGGGTCGCGGTCGTCCGCCTGTGCGTGGCGGCCGCGGTCGCCGAACGTGTAGAGCTGCTCCACATAGCCGAGCGGCACGTCGGCCTGTTCGCGCACCCAGGCGCGCAGGCCCATTTCAAACGTGCGATGGGCGAGCGGATCGAACGGGCCCGAGGGCAGGATCGCCTGTCCCGCCGCATCCGCGCCGGCGACGAGAATCATCGGATCGTCGCCCGCGATGGCCACGATGGCCGCGGTGAGATTCACTTCGACGGGAATGGCGCCGGCGCGGCGCGGGCCTGCGTCCGGCGGAGCGGGCGGGCTCATGGCGCGCCCTCCATGGAGAGCGAGAAGGGCGCGCCCTCGAAGCAATCGGCGCCGCGCCCGATCTCAGCGATGGCCATGGCCATGCGCCCGCCGCGGCGCAGCAGCCGGTCGGCGGTCTCCACGAGGCGGATGTTCGGCGTGGCGGTGGGCGAACGCTCGCGCAGCAGGCGGGCGAGCGCGCGCTCGTCGAGCTCCGGGCGCAAGGCGCAGGCGGCTATATAGGCGGCGGCGGTGGAGCGGCTCACGCCCGCATAGCAATGGATGAGCAGCGGCGCTGCGCGATCCCACGCGCGCGCGAAGGCGAGGAGATCGCGCACATGGTCTTCGCCCGGCAGAATGTGGCCGTCGCGCGGTTCGGTGATGTCAGACAGGCCGATGAAGAGATGGTTCTCCGCCGGCACGCAGGCCGGGCGCGGCACGGGCGTCTGCGCGTTGATGAGCGAGACCATGCTGCGCGCGCCGATGGCGTGGGCGGTCGTGTCGATGCGCGAAAGCGCGCAGACGTGAATGGCGCTCATCCCGGCGGGGCTTCCATCTCGTCGGCGAGTTCGCGGAAGCGGCGCAGGAAGGCCTCCTCCGCATGGGCGGAGTCCATCGGCGCGGTGAGCGGCTCCAGATGGCGCAGGCTCACATTGGGCCTGCCGAAGAATTGCTCCGCCTCCTCCACCGTGAAGCCCGCCACGCGGATCGCCTCCACATAGGCCGCGCCGCTGTCGGCCTGTTTGACGATGCGCATGAGCGAAGCGGGCGGGGCGACTGGCAGGGAGAAGCGTATGTGTATCGCCGCTGTGAGGCGGGCCTCCACGTCCTTGTAGGTCTCGCCGATGACGGCCTTGAAGGGCGAGATCATGTCGCCGATCACATATTCCGGCGCATCGTGCAGAAGCGCCACAAGGCGCCAGCGCGCGGGAAGGCCGGGATCCATCGCCGAGACGATGCGCTCGACGAGAACCGAATGCTGCGCGACGGAGAAGATGTGCGGGCCCTGCGTCTGGCCGTTCCAGCGCGCCACGCGCGCAAGGCCATGGGCGATGTCCTCGATCTCCACGTCGAGCGGCGAGGGATCGAGCAGATCGAGGCGACGGCCCGACAACATGCGCTGGAACGCGCGCGGGCGCGCCTTCGCGGTTTTGCTCCGGCCCGTCATCGCCGCTTCCCTTCAAACGAGGCGCCAAGTTTTGCGCATTCCGCGCAGCGATGGCAATCGACGAGATGGTCGTTGACCATGCCCACCGCCTGCGCGAAGGCGTAAACGATGGTGGGTCCGCAGAATTTGAAGCCGCGCGCCTTCAGGTCTTTCGACAGGCGCTCCGACATGGGCGATTGCGTGGGCATGTCGCCCATGCGCCGCAGCTTGCCTTGTACGGGGCGGCCGTCGACGAAATCCCAAAGGTAATTCGAGAAGCCTTGCTTGCCTTCGATCTCGATCCACGCGCGGGCGGAGAGAATGGCGCCCTCGATCTTGGCGCGGTTGCGCACGATGCCGGCGTCGCCCATCAGGCGTTCGACTTTGGCGGGGGAATAGCGCGCGATTCTGTGCGGATCGAATCCGTCGAAGGCTTTGCGGAAGGCGTCGCGCTTGCGCAGGATCGTGATCCACGACAGGCCGGCCTGAAAGCCGTCGAGGATGAGCTTTTCATACAGCGCGCGGGAGTCCCGTTCGGGCGCGCCCCATTCTTCGTCGTGATAGGCGACGTAAAGCGGATCCTCGCCCGGCCATGGGCAGCGGGCGAGCCCGTCAGGGTGCAGGACGGCGGTGCGGCGGGCCTTGTCGTTCATGAAACAGCCATAGCGCGTCCGCCCGCGCGCGGTCCAGCGCGGCGCGCATTCATGAGCGCATTCATGAGCGCATTCATGGCGCCTCGTCGCGGCGCACGGGCATCATCGGCCGCCAGTCCAGCGCGTCCTTGATGCGCCTCTGCAACCCGTCGCGCACGTTGCGGTAGGCGTCGAGCATTTGCTCGCGCGAGCCCTGCACGGCTGTGGGGTCGATGGTCGGCCAGTAGACGACCTCCACCGCGCTGGTGCGGGTGTATTCGAGCGCGCGGTGGTGGGCCTCGGGCGAGAGGCTTACGATGAGGTCGAAATTATCGTCTTCCATATCGTCGAAAGAATGGGGCTTGTGCTTGGCGATGTCGACGCCGATCTCGTCCATGGCGGCGATGGCGAAGGGATCGCTCTCGCCCGTGCGCACGCCGGCGGAGGCGACGTAAATCTCGCGGCCGAACAAATGGCGCGCGATGCCTTCGGCCATGGGCGAGCGCACGGTGTTGAACGTGCAGGCGAACAGCACGGACTGCGGCCTCTTGTCCGCCCCGCTCACGTCGCCTCCTCCCCGCGCGCGCTCATGGGGTCAGCCCTTCCAGTGCAGCGCGGTGACGAGGGTGAACAGACGGCGCGCCGTGTCGAAATCGCATTCGATCTTGCCGGAGAGCCGTTCGGCGAGCAGGGTCGCGCCTTCGTTGTGCAGGCCGCGGCGGCCCATGTCGATGGCCTCGATCTGCGCGGGCGTGGCGGTGCGGATCGCCGCGTAATAGCTCTCGCAGACGAGGAAGTAATCCTTCAGCAGGCGCTTGAAGGGGGTGAGCGAGAGAATGTGCTTGATGAGCGGCGCGCCGTCGCCGTCGCGCACGTCGAGGGCGAGCTTGTTCTCCTCCAGCGCGATGGAGAGCGCGTAAGGCCCGCCGTCATGGCCGGGCAGGGCGAAGCAATTGCACTCCACGAGATCATAGATCGCGATGAGGCGTTCATGCTCCTGATCGGGATTGCCGCGCCCGATGGAGGTTTCGTCGAGGACGACGGAGACGAGCCTGCGGCGGGCCGCCAGAGCCTGTTCGTCGGCCTCGTCGCTCATGTCAGCGCAGGTTCATGCGAATGGCGACCGAGCGCGCATGGGCGTCGAGGCTTTCCGCCTCGCCCAGCGCGATCGCCGCAGGCCCCAGTTCGCGCAGCGCCTCGGGCGAGCATTTCAGGATCGACGTGCGCTTCATGAAGTCGAGCACGCCGAGGCCGGATGAGAAACGCGCCGAGCGCGCGGTCGGCAAAACGTGGTTCGAGCCGCCGACGTAATCGCCGATGGCCTCCGGCGTATGTCCGCCGATGAAGATCGCGCCGGCGTTGCGCACGCGCAGGGCCAGCGCGTCGGCGTCTTCGCTCATGATCTCGAGATGTTCGGGCGCGATGCGGTCGACGAGCGCAATGGCGTCCCCGAGGCGTTCGCACAGGATCACGCAGCCGAAATCGCGCCAGCTCGCGCCGGCGATCTCCTTGCGCGGCAGGGTCGCGAGCTGACGTTCGAGCGCGTCCACCACCGCGTCGGCGAGGCGCGCGTCGTCTGTGAGCAGGATGGATTGCGCGGCGGCGTCATGTTCCGCCTGCGCGAGAAGGTCCGCCGCGATCCAGTCGGGATTGGCGCTCTTGTCCGCCATGACGAGAACTTCCGACGGGCCGGCGATCATGTCGATGCCCACGGTTCCGAACACGCGGCGCTTGGCGGCGGCCACATAGGCGTTGCCCGGCCCCACGATTTTGGCGACGGGCGCAATGGTCTTCGTGCCATAAGCGAGGGCGGCGACGGCCTGCGCGCCGCCGACGCGATAGACTTCGTCCGCGCCGGCGATCTTCGCGGCGGCGAGCACGAGCGGATTGATGCGCCCGTCGGGCGCCGGCGCCACCATGACGAGACGCTCCACGCCCGCGACTTTCGCGGGCACGGCGTTCATGAGCACGGAGGAGGGATAGCTCGCCGTGCCGCCGGGCACGTAGAGGCCAACCGATTCCAGTGCGCTCCAGCGCCAGCCGAGATCGACGCCGAGCGCATCGGTGAAGCGCTTGTCCTGCGGGCGCTGCTCTTCATGAAAGCGGCGGATGCGCGCATGGGCGAAGCGCAGGGCGTCGAGCGCGCGCTGGTCGCAGCGCGCTTCGGCTTGCGCAAGCTCATCCTCGCTCACGCGCAGGCCGAGCGCGCCGAGGTCCACCCGGTCGAATTTGCGCGACAGGTCGATGAGCGCATCGTCGCCGCGCGCGCGCACGTCGGCGATGATGTCGCGCACCGAGTCGTCGACGTCCTGCGAGGCCTCGCGCTTCATGGCGAGGAAGGCGTCGAAGGCGGCTGCGAAGCCGGGGTCACGCGTGTTCAGGCGCAAAGACATTTCAAACTCCGCAGGGCGCTTGGCAGGATGCCTGGCCCGTCATTCTTTCGCATCTTCGACCGGATGGGCGGGCGTGGCCGCCGCGGCCCAGCGTTCGCCGAGGTCGCGCATATGCGCTTCCAGACATTCCACCTCTAGGCGCAGGGCGCCGCCGCCGGAGAAGTGGATCGTCACAACGCCGGCCGGCGCGTCCGTCTCCTCGAAGGCGATGTGCAGCACGTTGAGCACGGTCTCGCTCGCGGACTGATCGAAGCCCGTGCGCGCGACGCGCGTCACGAATTCGAAATGCAGGCCCATGCGCGCGCGCTCGGCCTTGCAGCCCTCCTCCAGCGCCTGCCAGTCGAAGCGCGAGCCGACGAGCGCGAAGCGGCACGCGGCGGGCACAAAGGCCATGTCGCCCACGCGCACGATCGCGTCCTGCAGATGGGCGGCGAGCACGTCGAGGTCTTCGGCGTCGACCGCCAGAAGGCGCAGCGCGCCCTCCTCGCCTGCGGCGGGGCCCGGCGAGGGCGCTTGAGCTGGATGGTGAGACGGATGCTGGGTCATTGGGGCGAAACCTTGTGCGAGCCATAGCGCGCCGGGGCGCGGCAAGGCAAATGAACGCGGCCCGCGCCCCCCGCGGGCCCGCCTTGAAGATAGGCTTGTCCGGCGCGATTGCGAGCCGGCGGCCTAGCCGCCTTCGGAGACGCGCTCGACATGGGCGCCGCAGGCCCCGAGCTTCTCCTCCAGCCGCTCGAAGCCGCGGTCGAGATGGTACACGCGGTGGACCATGGTCTCCCCCTCGGCCGCCAGCGCCGCGATCACGAGCGAGACGGAGGCGCGCAGGTCAGTGGCCATGACGGGCGCGCCCTTGAGCCGGGGCCGGCCCTCCACAATGGCGGTGTCGCCCTCAAGCCGGATGCGCGCGCCCAGCCGCGCCAGCTCCTGCACATGCATGAAGCGGTTCTCGAAGATCGTCTCGGTGATGCGCGACACGCCGTCGGCGCGCGTCATCAGCGCCATGAATTGCGCCTGCAGATCGGTGGGGAAGCCGGGGAAGGGATCGGTGCGCACGTCCACCGGGCGGATGGGCCCGCCGTTGCGGCGCACGCGCACGCCGCTCGCTTCGCTCGTCACCTGCGCGCCCGCTTGCGCGAGCGCATCGAGCGCGCTCTGCAAGAGGTCTGCGCGCGCGCCTTCCAGCAGCACGTCGCCGCCGGCCATGGCGACCGCCATGGCGTAGGTGCCCGTCTCAATGCGGTCTGGCAGAACGGAATGGCGCGCGCCGTGCAACGACGTGACGCCCTCAACCTCAATGGTGGGCGTGCCGGCGCCGGAGATTTTCGCGCCCATGGCGATGAGGCAATTCGCGAGGTCGACGACCTCCGGCTCGCAGGCGGCGTTGCGGATCGTCGTGGCGCCGCGCGCGGTGACCGCGCCCATTAGCGCCGTATGCGTGCCCCCCACGGTGACTTTGGGGAAATCGACAAGGCCGCCGCGCAGGCCCGCGCCTGCGTTGGCCACCACATAGCCGCTTTCGATTTCAATGCGTGCGCCAAGGCTTTCCAGCGCGTTGATCAAAAAGTCCACCGGCCGCGTGCCGATGGCGCAGCCGCCGGGCAGGGACACGCGCGCCTCGCCCATGCGCGCCAGCAGCGGCGCGAGAACCCAGAAGCTCGCGCGCATTTTCGACACAAGCTCATAAGGCGCCGTCGTGTCCACGATGCGGCGCGCGGAATAATGCACGCGCTCGCCCACATGCGGGCCGTCGCCGGGGCGCTTGCCCTCCACCGCATGGTCCACGCCATGGTTGCCGAGAATGCGGTTGAGCAGGCGCACGTCGGCGAGCCGCGGCATGTTCTCCAGCGTCAGCGTTTCGGGCGTGAGCAAGGAGGCGATCATCAGCGGCAGAGCGGCGTTCTTGGCGCCGGAGATCGGGATGGCGCCGGACAGGCTGGCCCCGCCGACGATGCGGATGCGATCCATGGTTCAGGTCTCCGGCGGGCGCAGGGCCCGCGAATGAAAAGGCGCCCTTGCGAGAGTCAGCCGCGCTCCGCCTCGTCCGCTTCGTTCTGGCCCGCGCTCAGGCTGGCGCGTGCGCGGATTTGCGCCTTGCGCCGGCGCAGGTTCATGCGCAATTGCTCGGCGAGGCGCTCCCGCTGGATCTCCTGCTTTGTCTTTTTGCGCGTCGCGGCGGGCTGGTCCGGCGCGCCGAAGGGAGCGTCCGCGCTGGGGCTGTCGTCTTGCATGGTGGTGCGCCAGCTTTGGGGGGAAGGGGCGTTGGGGCAAAAGGCTTGGGGCCGACTTTGGGGCCGACCCGGCCCGTCGCGCCCTTTTAGGCGCCGGCGGCCGGCTCCGCAACCGCGCAGAAGCGCCCGAAGGGCGGGCGAAAGCCGCATAAGCTTTGCAGGCGCGGCGCTTTCCGGCGGCGGCGCCGACGCTTTGGAGCGATTCACCAAGCGACAAAGTCAGGCCGCGCGCGCGGCGCGGGCCCTGCGCCGGCCATGCTCAAGCGGACGCCCTTGCGCCGGGGCGGGGCGTGTGGCAGAAGCCCCAGCGTCGCGCGCGCTTCGTCGCCCGACGGCCTCAGCTGCGGTAGCTCAGTGGTAGAGCACTCCATTGGTAATGGAGAGGTCGAGAGTTCAATCCTCTCTCGCAGCACCATTAACGCCAATTGGTTGTGTCATAAGCTGAGCTTTGATGGCGACTTGCGGTCACACTCCGGTCACACTGGGGGGCGAGATGGCGACCATCCGCAAGAGGCACGGGAAATGGCAGATTCAGATTCGGCGTAAGGGCAACAGGCCTGTCGCCAAGACTTTTTTGGCTCGGGAGGACGCCCTACGCTGGGCCCGTGAGCAGGAGCGGGCCGCCGATCTAGGCGACGCCCTTAGGCCCGTCAAAACTACGGCCCCTATGTTGTTCTCGCAGCTCATGGAACGCTACGAGGCTGAGGTGCTTCCTCAAAAAAGATCGTCCTCCGACATCTTTCATCTGCGCCCGATCAAGGCGGCAGTGGGCCTTAAAACGACGAGGGAATTAGCCCCCAGCGACCTAGCTGCTTTCCGCGATTTGCGCCTAAAAGAGGTTTCGCCGTCGACCGTGCGCCGGGAGATGATTTTGTTCCTGAGCGTGATGTCGGTTGCGAATCGCGAGTGGGGGGAGCACTTCCAGCTCGATGGGTTCAAAGCGGTAAAAAAGCCAGCAGCTGCAAGGGGTCGGGAGCGACGGGTTGAGCCCGCCGAGTGGCCGGTTTTGTTAGATGCTATGCGAGGACTCAAAAATCCCATCATCCGGCAGGTCGTTAAATTCGCCCTAGCGACTGGAATGCGCCGTGGCGAGCTCCTGTCCCTCGTTTGGTCCAATATCGACCTGAAAAACCGAGTGGCGCTGCTGCCGCTGACGAAGAATGGGTACGCTCGCCGAGCCCCCCTCAGTACGTCGGCGATCCAAGTCCTCTACGAACGGCGCGAAGCCGCTCAGCGGGCTCCTAAAGGGCTTACAGGGCCATCCTGTGAGTTGGTTTTCCCGGTCACCGCTAACGCTGTTCGACTTTCATGGGCGCGGCTTCGGCGAAAGGCAGGGGCAGCCGACCTCCGGTTCCACGACTTACGGCATGAGGCGATCAGTCGATTTTTCGAGCAGGGGCTAACAATTCCGGAAGTGAGCCTGATCTCCGGTCATCGCGATGTTCGGATGTTGCTCAGGTATGTGCAATTGAGGGCGGAAGATATCGCCAAAAAGCTGGAATGAGAAGGAGCGCCAATTTCAATTTAAAAATGCGGACGTTGCTGGACATTGTGCATAGTCCTGAACACTGCTTGCACTTAGAGGGAAACCGACTAGACTGAAATTCGGAACCCAGCCACTTGATTTAGATTTGCTGGATTTATCTTCCCTTATGGAGGTTCCAATGACGCGGTTTAATCCGCGCGGGAACGCTTCGCGCCGCCCCGCGCAATTTAGTGGGGTGCATCATGGAAGACGAAAAATCACAAGACAAGTTTGCTGACCATCAGCGTTTTTTCACTATCGCGGAGGCTGCCGGGATATTGAAATTGTCCCGAAGCGGACTCTATCGCCTTCTCCAATCCGGAAAGATCAAAGCCATTCAGTTGGGGCGCCTACGCCGCATCCCAGCCTCGGAACTGTCACGGTTGGCAAAGCAGCGCGATTAGCGCCGGCCCTCTCGATCATTTCCGGAGAGCGCAATGGCTCGGCGATCCAATAAAAAAGGGAGATCGGAGGGTGGTGGCCGTTTTTTGGCTTTGCCGCATACCCTTCTGCATTCACCAAGTTTTAGACAGCTTTCCTGCCCCGCGCGGGCAGTCTTGATCGAAATAGCGGCCATTTATGACGGCCAAAATAACGGTCGAATTGGAGCCGGGGTCAGATGGCTAGCCGAACGTTGCAATGTTTCTAAAGACACGATCTCGCGCGCCATTCAAGAGCTGGAGGACGGCGGCTTTATCGCCGTCGTGAGTAAAGGATCGTTCCGAGTGCATCAAAAGCGAGCATCCGAGTATCGAATTACTTGGCGGAAGTGTGACGTCACGGACGCCCTGCCAACACATCCGTACCTGCATCACTAGCATGGTAACTTATATGTGTCCGATCTCAAGGACCGACGCCACTTGCGAAAAGAGCCTTTCGGTACTTTTGGCCGGACCAAAACAATCATGTTGTCCGACTGTAAGGACCGTCATGTCCGACAGGAAGGACCGTTCGGTCCGGCTACAAGGACCGAGAGTACAAGCTGACCCAGCCCAATATGCTTGCCGCTTCAGGGCAATCGCCCCTTGTTCTTGGAGTTTGAATTTGAGGCGCAAATGACCAAAAGCACATCTGGAGAGCTATCCTCCAAACATCGGATGCGGCTGCATCAACTTCGTAGATCGCGAGGGCTGCGCTGCCTAACCCTAGAGATCAGAGACTTTGAAGTTTAGGCGCTCAAAGCAAGGAACATCATCCCGGCAGAGCCGAGTTAAGCTGATATCAAAAACGCACTTTATTCAATTCTGGATCGCCATTTTAGAATTGGGTGACGCGTAACGGATTTGTGATCCGTTCGTCATGCGAGGATGATCAGGACAGAAGGGACCTTTTTAACCTCTCCAGAAATGGCACCACGCCCGACCAGCAGCGGCAGCCGGAGCACGCGGTCGCTTTGGGGCTAATCGGGCGGTTGCGTTAAATTTTCTGGAGCTTCTCTATCTCTATCGACAAGGTCGGATTCGAATGCATTTCGAACCAGCAAATGTGCTCCGAAACGAGATCAAAGATCACCTTTTCTGTGCCCTCCGGCAGCCTGACAGCATTCTTAATCAGATTAGTTGCCCCACTGTGCACCGGTTCAGGGAATGGCAGGAGCCTAACATCTTTGATTTCTTTGAAGTCTTTATCGTAACTTTTTATGCCAAGATTAACGCTTCCTACGTCATGTCCAGATCGCAACCATGTAGCTCCACCAGTATTCAAAATTTCAATCTCGAAGTGAAGGTCGGATCGCTCAAGGGTAAGAGAGTTAACTTTGTAAGACCATCTAAGGTCACGACCGGCTCGACTATCTATTATGGAAGTGAGCACGCCCGGTTTCGATAGAGAAAAAATTCTTAGATTACTGAAGTTCTGCTGTAATCGACGGCGCAACATAAAGACTGAAAAGAAGCTACGAAAAAGCTGGCCGAGACCGGCGCCCTGTCCGGTTAGAAAGCTAAATTCTCTCAATTCGGTCCAATATGGATGTGGCAAAGTGATCGCCAATTTTGGAGGGAGAAACCCAATCGAAGATGCTATTTTTTCAATTTCCGCAACATTTATGTCGCTTTCAATTACACCATAGTTTCGCATCTCAAGTTGGCTTTGAGCAGACTTTGAATGGTTGGGGCCCGGTTCATGGAATGCGACAATTCCACCGCTTCTAAGAACTCTGAAAAATTCCGCAAGGATACGATCCGGATTTGCCACATGATGAAACGCATCAAAACATACGATGGCGTCGAATGTCTCGTCATCGAATGGAAGGGTATTCCCGTCAAAGGCAGAAAAGTGGGTTTCACCACTATGGTTTCTTTTGTCGGAAGAAAACACTTGGGTAGCTACGCTGATCGCACTCTCAGCAATATCTACCCCATATGCTTCAGCGCCAACGGTCGCGAGAATATCAGACAGCCATCCTCCACCACATCCGAAGTCTAATATTTTTGCTCCGGGAAATGGCTTTATCGCGTCTAATATAACCCCGACACCAGTTGCGAGCTCAATTGCTTCGGCTGTTGAGGCAAAAGGCTTACGCATAACAGGGTGAGTAGGAGTCACCGTAGCGAAGTAAGCATTCGCCATCTTTTTATGATGACTTTCATCATAATTTCGGACGAGCTCGCGAAAATCTATAAAGTCGTTAGTCATTTTCGCTCCCATTCATTCGGTATGTGGAAGTTTTTAGCGAGAAAATGCAAGCTTATTAGCTACAGAGGATTCAAATGCCGCAAAAATGAATCGAACAATTGTGCTGCACCTAAACCATTCAAGTGGTCGCGATCCCGGTAAAGCGGTGTGCGTTGCTTCAATGGACCGCAATTGGATTGAAACTCCGGACATAAAGCGGGAAATGGATCGAATACTCGCATATTGAATGTCCGGGCTTCTATGCTTTGTAGTTTACGGGTGACTTCACTGCGGGCTTCGATCATCTCTGATCTATTTTCATCGCACGGTGTTGAGTCTGAATTAGAAACGGGACGGCACACCGAAATGGAAGTGAAGCGAAAAATCGGTAACGGCGCGACGACGGTGATGCTGACGCCTAAGGGCTGCATCGCGTCAGAAAAAGATTCAACATCGCTCAACCAAGTATCTAAATCAGAAACAGGACGTATTAGGCCATCTCGCGTGAGGAGAAGTCGCGAGAGAACGATCACATCGCCCCTCTTCAAATTAGCTTTTATTCTTTCAAATAGTTCTTCCTGAGACGGAAACGAAAGTCCTCGCTGTATGGGGAATGCTAAGCCCGGGATTTCGACTAAGTGAATGCCGTAGCCCGCTCTAGAATGAAGCTCTCTCAACAATCCACGCAGATGTCCAGCGTGACTATCGCCGATCACCCATATAGTAGGTTGTCCAGAGTTGGTGGGCTTGAGAGTACATTTCGCCAGAGTATCCGGCTTCAGGTACCACTGTCTTGTATGATCTATCACACAATGAGGTGCATGCGGATATGGAGAGCCGGGCCACGCCGGGAAAGCCTCGGGAAGCTTGTTAAACACGGCGGTCGACAATGGTTTCGGGTTGGTGAGAACCAGCAAGCCGTAGATAAGGATCATACAAGAAAACAACGCTCCAGCCGCTCCGGCAAAGAGTTTTCTCGAATGACGCAAAATAGGGGATTCTCGAAGTGGCCGCTCGACGAAATAGAATGATAAAATAGCGAACATGAATGTTAAAATTAATTGGATGACTAGAAGTCTTAGAGTCGGCTTGAACAGCATCGAAGTGAGTGAGATGACTGGCCAATGCCAAAGATAAAGGGAATAGGAGATTCGCCCTATTGATACCATTCCCGTGAAAGAAAGAAGTTGGTTATAATGAGGTCCATTCGGACCGAGCATTAAAACAGCCGCTGGCAAAACTGCAAGAAAAGACCAAGTCGCGGAAGGCGAAATGGGTAGGAAAAAAATTGATATCAAGGCTATTAAACAAGCTAATTGCGTCGATCTTTTTTTCAAAACGGTTGAAGTTTTAGGGAGCACGGTAGGGAAAAAGACCATTGCGGCCCCGAGGAAGAATTCCCAGAGTCTCCCAACCGGTAGATAAAAAGCGATCCCGCCCTTAGCTCCCGGTAGAATAAATAGAGCCATGAAAGAGAGCGCACCTATCAATGACAGAATTGCCACGAAAAGTTTCTCTCGATTAGGTCCAGTAAAAGGACCAATCAGCCAAATTAGGATCGGGAATAAAAAATAAAATTGCTCTTCCACGCCCAGTGACCATGTGTGCGTGAAAAAGTTTTGAGCAGCTGTTTGGGCAAAATAGTCAGCGGATATATGCAATAGAAAGATATTAGACGCTCCTAACAGCGCGGAAATACCAGTTTTTAAGGATACTTCAGGAAGCGGATCGATAGCCCAAGCGGCCAAAGAAGTAATGGCAACACAAACCACTAGAGCGGGAAATATTCTTCTAAGACGACGGGCAAAGAAAATTTTCAGGTATTCGGTCAGCGTTGTGGATGAATAACGGGACAGTGAATGTGTGATCACGAAGCCGGATATAACAAAGAAGACATCTACCCCAAGATAGCCGCTAGGAGCATATCTCGGGTTCATATGATTTAGGATTACGCTCAAGACCGCGATTGCCCGAAGGCCGTCGATGTCTCTACGATATTCAGAAGTCCATTTGAATTTATTGTAGTTGGAAGGATGCATGCTGCCCCCATGAAGCATGTCTTCAAGTCTTAAAGCGTGCAATGCTTCGGGTATCGTTTCAGGTCTCAAAGAAAAGGTACTTGCAGCCGTGATCATGGGCTAAGCTTTGCCCGATTTTTGAATTTTGAACTTGAGAAGGCTTTTGCTGACCTCTGACGTGCTCGGATAAACAAAATTTATGGTTTCTGCCCTTTTATTTGGCGTCAAAAAACTACTAAAAAATGTTGTGAATAGGTTGAGGTCTCGGCGCTTTAAAAGTAAAGCTTCAGTTCGCTGCCAACATTAAGTGACTGGGGTTTGTGTTCACAATCTGGTCACACCGCATGGGCGATTTTCGGTATAGCCGCCAAAGCCCTTTCCTTTGCCGGCTGCTCAGATAGATTGATCTTGTTTGTGTTTCCGCGTGCTCACCGGCTTCCGGGCGATTAGCTCAGTGGTAGAGCACTCCATTGGTAATGGAGAGGTCGAGAGTTCAATCCTCTCTCGCAGCACCATTCATGATCCATCGGTTCGGACGCGCGAAACAAGCGCCGCCATGCGTTTTGCGCGCGCCCCGCGCAGCGCCCAGCTTACGTTGAAAAGCCGGCGCGCCTTCTCCATATCCCCTGTCTGAACGACGTCTTCGGAGGGGGGCTTTGCCGCATCACACGCCGCTCATCGCAACGATCGTCGCGGGTCTTGGGCTTGCGTTCGTGCTGGGCGCCGCTGCGCAGCGCCTGCGCCTGTCCCCCCCTTGTCGGCTATCTGCTTGCGGGCGTGATGATCGGGCCTTTCACACCCGGGTTCGTCGCCGATCAGGAGCTTGCGCCGCAGCTGGCGGAGCTTGGCGTCATTCTGCTCATGTTCGGCGTAGGTCTGCATTTTTCCCTGTCTGAATTGCTGGCCGTGAAAGCCATCGCGATTCCCGGCGCCGTCGCGCAGATGGGCTTCGCCACGCTTATGGGTGTGGGGCTGGCCTCTTATTTCGGTTGGTCGCTAGGCGCGGGCCTTGTGTTCGGCCTGTCGTTGTCGGTGGCGAGCACGGTGGTGCTGCTGCGTGCGCTGCAGGAGCGCCGGCTGGTGGCGACGCAGAAGGGGCGCATTGCGGTGGGCTGGCTGATCGTCGAGGACGTGGCCATGGTCCTCGCCCTCGTTCTTCTTCCGGCGGTGGCGGAGATTTTGGGCGGCCGGGCTCTTGGGCCGCAGGGCGCGGATCCCGGCGTTGCGTTCGCGCGCGAATGGCTCGGCCTTGATCGCCTGTCCGCGGTTGTCAGCCTGACGCTTTTGAAAGTGGCGCTGTTCGTGGCGCTCATGCTCGTCGTCGGTCGGCGCGTTATTCCCTGGACGCTTCATTATGTCGCTCATTCCGGTTCGCGGGAATTGTTCAGGCTTGCGGTGCTCGCCATTGCGCTGGGCGTCGCTTTCGGTTCGGCGCAATTGTTTGGCGTCTCCTTCGCGCTGGGCGCTTTTTTCGCCGGTCTCATCCTGGCGGAAAGTCCTCTCAGTCAGCAGGCTGCGAATGACACGCTGCCATTGCGCGACGCCTTCGCGGTGCTCTTCTTCGTGTCCGTGGGCATGTTGTTCGATCCCGCCATTCTCGTGCGCGCGCCGGGCCCTGTGCTTGCGACCCTGCTTATCATCGTGATCGGAAAGTCGCTCGTCGCGCTCGCCCTCGTGCTCGCCTTCCGTTATCCGCTGAACATCGCGCTGACGATTTCCGTCAGTCTGGCGCAGGTGGGCGAGTTCTCCTTCATACTCGCCGGGCTTGGCGTCGCGCTGCAGCTTCTGCCGGTGGAGGGCAAGGATCTGATTCTTGCCGGCGCCCTGTTGTCGATCATGCTTAACCCGCTTCTGTTTTACGCGGTCGAGCGTTTCGCCCCGGCCGCTCGCGCAGCCTCCGCGTCACTCGAGGGATCGCCTGCGCCGTCTGATCAGGCCCATGCGGCCGACGCGGAGAACGGCGATGAGTCCCCTGCTGATCTGAAACCCACGCGCCTCAGCGGTCATGCGGTCATCGTCGGCTATGGGCGCGTGGGGCGTTTCGTCGCCAGCGATTTCAAGGCGCGCGGCGTGCCTTTCCTCGTGATTGAGGAGCGTGAGGAGCTTGTCCGCCTGTTGCGGGCCGAGGGCGTGGAGGTCAAGGGCGGTCGCGGCGATGATCCCGATCTGCTGAAGGCCGCCAATATGACCGGGGCGCGCTGGCTGGTCAGCGCGATTCCCAATCCGTTCGAGGCGAGCTCGCTCATCGTGGCGAGCCGTGCGTCGAACCCTAGGCTCATCATCGTCGCGCGCGCCCATTCCGATGAGGAGTTTGACCACCTCAAACGCTATGGCACCGATCACATCGTTATGGCGGAGCGCGAGATCGCGCGGGAAATTTCGCGTTACGTGGAGCTGGATGACGCCGTCACCTGAATCCCTTAAGCGCCTCCCAAACAAAAAGGGCCCCGCGCGGGGCCCTTCTCTTTTCGCGTCGGCGTGGGGGGCGCGCGTTCAGCCCCAGGGGCCGAGATAGGCCTCCCCGTCATAGACGTCGGCGCGCGGCGCGATGCGCTCAGGCCATGTGGCGGGGTTCGTATTGGCGACGACGCCCGGCTTTGCGGGCACGGCGCCCGCCGCCACCTGCTCCATGTAGCAATAGAGGATCACGCGCACGCCGTCGGGATCGACGAAGCAGGCGGCGTAATCCATGCCGGGGAACAGATCGCCGGGCATGTCGACCATTTCGCGCCCGCGCGATTTCAGGAAGTCCACCGCGTCGCGCAATTGCCGGTAATTGGCGAGCTGCAGGCCGAAGCTCATGCAGGTCGTGTCCTGCGCCGCGCCGAGTTTGTCGCGCAGGCTCTTGTCTGCGATGGCGAGCGAATGGTGCTCGGTGTTGCAGCGCAGATAGCGCACGCGGGCGCCATGCACGCTCAATTCGCGGGTGAAGGCGAATCCCATCACCTCTTCATAGAAGCGGCTCACCGCGTCCACGTCGTCCACATAAAGGCCGATGGGCCCGATCTTCACGACCTTGAAGGGGCGGGCGAGGAGAACGCCGTCCACGTCGTAGATTTCGGGCATGTCCTCGCGCTGGCGATAGCCCGTCTCCATGTTCACGCCTGCGGCTTCGGCGCGGGCGATCTCCTCCTCCTCGGAGATTTGCGGCAGGTCGGGCGCATGGTGGAAGCCGCGCGCGTAAAGCTCTTTCGGCTTCGCCTTGCCGTTCCAGCCGATCTGCTCGATGCCGTAATAAAGCTCGTTGCGGTGGAATTCGGGATCGAAGGGATAGACGTGCCAGTTGGAGCCCGGCATGTCGCGGCCCGCGCGATTGATGGGCGTGCCCGTGCTCTCGAAATAGGGAATGGCGTTCACGACCTCGCGCAGGCTGCCGACCTGCCATGTCATCTGGTTGATGGAATGGTTGGGCTTGTGCGGCTTGTCGGCGTAATTGATGTCGATGATGCGGCGGTCCGCCATGACGAAGGAATGGTGGTCCGTGCCGTGGCGCATGAAATATTGATGGGTGTCCTCGATGCCGGCGAATTTCTCGCGATTGGCGGGATTGGCCGCGAAATTCATCGGGTCCGTGATCTTGAAGCCGATGTCCTTCGTGTAGAATTCGAGACAGGCCTTCAGGTTTTTCGCGCTGAAGCCGAAATGACCGAGGCGGCGGATCTTGAACGGGCGGTCCATGACCACGCCGCCGACGTCGTATTTGCCGTTCTCGAGCTTGCCATTGGCGGGCGCGCCGCCCGCGCCCTGCGCGGGTGTTTTGGCCACGATGTTCATAGGGTCCTCCGCATGCGCGCCGCCCTTTCGCAAAGCTGCGGCGGCTTTCCCTTGGTATCGCCCAGAGCGGGGCCCCGATCAAGCGGGCGCGCGGGCGGGGCGTCGCGGGGCGGGGCGGGGCGGCTTAGCGCCGGTCGTCGCGGGCGGCGAAGAAATTGGCGGCGAGCAGGGCGACGACGAACAATCGCAGGCCCAGAAGCGCCATGACGAGGCGCTCGGCCTCCGGCTTCACGAACACATAGATCGTCGAATAATCGTTCACGACGTTGCCGGCGGCGATCAGCGCGGCGGCGAGCGCCACATAGGAGAAATAGAAGCCGCGGAACCAGGACCAGAGATAGGCGGCGGTCGCCACGCAGACGACGAACACGCGCGCGGGCAGATAATGCGTCTTCACGAAGACATAGAGTTCGGTCGGCAGGTCGAACTTGCCGAGCACGGCGTCAGGAAAGAGGATGAGCGCGCCCAGCGCGCCGACGATGTAGCAGAAGACGAAAGCCGTGCGCAGGGTGAACCAGAAATCGCGGCGGTCGTTCGGCCTCTCCAGCGTCGCCGAAAGATCGGCGGAGAGCAGCGCCCGCATTTCCTCGTCAGTGAGAACGTCGCGCTTCATAGGATCGGGTCCGATCGCGAGAGCTGTGCAATTGGGCCTGCTGTTCAAGGCTTTTTGATGACATACGCCTGATGAGCGATGAGCATCGTGGCCGCGACGGTTACAGAGTTTTCCGCGCAGTGCAAGCTTCGGCGTCGCCATTGGCGCGCGCGTTCCCGCGAGAGCGTTGTGAACAAAGCGAAATCAAATGCGCCGCTTTCGCTGGCCTTCAGCGGCAGGAATCGGTGACGATCGATCCGTTGCGGTAAAAATATTTGATCCACTTCTCGCGGCCGAACTGGGCCAGAATGTCGCGCTCGCCGCCGAAGGCCGGCACGCTCGCCCACACCAGCACGCCGTCGCCGTCGGCGCGGGCCTGCTGCACGCGCGCGTCGTTGCTCATGCGCGGATTGGTGAAGACGAATTTCTTCTGCGCGATTTCATAGGCTGCGCGATACGCGCCCTGCTCGTTGCTACAGGTCATCTCCACGCGCTCAAGAGCGCTGGCAGCCGGCAGGCAGCAGGCGAGAAGGGCGACGGCGGCGAGAGCGGTTGCGCGCATGGTTCGGGCTTTGCGATCTGCATGCGAAAGGCGCCCGCCTGAAAGCGGACGCCCGATGATTTTCGCAGCCGTCGGCCCGATTGGCAATGCGGCGAAGTCTTGATCTTGGCTTTTATTCTGCGTCGCCTTGCGTCAGGCGCCCGGCTCGTTGGCGTTGGGGAAGAAGATCTGCTGGCCGTCGATCTTATAATCGGCGATGGCCTTCTGTCCCTTCGGCCCGATGAGCCAGTCGATGAAGGCCTGCCCCTCCTGCGCGCGCACATGGGGATGTTTGGCGGGGTTCACCAGAATGACGCCATATTGGTTGAAGAGCGCGCGGTCGCCCTGCGTGAGCACTGTCAGCGCGCCGCGGTTCTTGAACGACGCCCATGTGCCGCGGTCGGTGAGCGTATAGCCTTCGAGGCCGCTGGCGATGTTCAGCGTCGCGCCCATGCCCTGTCCCACTTCGCGATACCATGCGCCTCGCCGCGCCTGCAGATCGACGCCGGCGCCTGTCCAAAGGGCCAGTTCGGCCTGATGGGTGCCGGAGCGGTCGCCGCGCGAGATGAAGGGCGCGCCCGCCGCGAGGATGGCCCGCAGCGCCGCGCCCGCGTCGGCGGCGCCGGCGATTTTGGCAGGGTCGGCTTTCGGGCCGACGATCACGAAGTCGTTGTACATGACGGGCAGGCGTTTCACGCCCATGCCGCTCGCAACGAAGTCCTCCTCCGCCTTGCGCGCGTGGACGAAGACGACGTCTGCGTCGCCGCGCCGGCCGGTGTCGATCGCCTGACCCGAGCCCTGACTGATGACGCGCACGTCGATCCCGCTGTCCGCCTTGAACTGCGGCAGGATGGCGTTGAACAGGCCGCTGTCCACGGTCGACGTGGTGGAGGCGACGATCAGCGCGCGCGGCGCCTGCTGGGTATAGGCTGATCCTATGGGCGCAGACGCCACGAGCAGAGCGGCGAGGGAGGGGCGCAGGACGCGCCGGCGCGCGCCGATGAGCTGAGACGTCATGCCCGTGTTCTCTTTTGCGTCACCACAAGAGCTCGCCTTTGAGAAAGGCCTGCGCCGCAGTGGATTGTGGACCATTGAAGAAGTCGGGCGCCGGGGCGTCTTCTTCAAGCCCGCCCTTGTTGAGAAAAAGCACGCGGTCGGCGAGCCGGCGCGCCTGCGCGAGGTCGTGGGTCGCCATCACCATGGTGAGGCCCTCGGCCTTCAGCGTGAGGAGCATATCCTCCACCTGTCGCGTTGCGCCGGGATCAAGCGCGGAGGTCGGCTCGTCGAGGAAGAGCGCGTCGGGGCGCAGCGCGACAGCGCGGGCGATGGCGAGTCGTTGTTGCTCGCCGCCGGAGAGCAGACGCGCAGGCCGTTGCGCGAGATCTGAGAGGCCAAAGCGCGCGAGGGCCGCCTGCGTCCGCGCGTCGCGCTCAGCGCGCGCCGCATGGGCGGCGGCGAGCGCGTGAAGAACGTTCGCGCGGGCGGAGCGGCGCAGCATGACAGGCTTTTGAAACACGAGCCCGTGACGCAGGCGATGGTCTTGCGCCGGCGCGCCGTCGGCCCAGCGCGCCGCGCCGCGCGCAGGCGTCAAAAGCCCATGGCACAGGCGCAGAAGCAAAGACTTGCCGGCGCCGTTAGGCCCGAGAACGAAGACGAATTCGCCCGCGCGGACCGAGAAGGTCACATCGCGCAAAAGCGGCGCGCCCTGAGCGTCGTCATAGCCCAGCGCCTCGACGCCGAGCGGCAGGATGGAGGGGCGCGTCACGCGAGGCCTCCGCGCCGCGCGCCGATGCGGCTCGCCGCGAAGACGGCGGCGTTGACGAGAAGCGTGACGCCGATGAGCACGACGCCCAGACCCAGCGCCAGCGGCAGGTCGCCCTTCGAGGTTTCAAGCGATATCGTCGTCGTCATCGTGCGCGTGTAGCCTGCGATATTGCCGCCCACGATCAGCACGGCGCCGACTTCCGCGCTTGCGCGGCCAAAGCCTGCGATGAGGCCGATGGCGAGCGAGAAGCGCCCATCCCACAAAAGGGTGGGAATTGCGCGCGCGCCTTCAAGGCCGAGCGAGACGAGATGGTCGCGATATTCGCTCCACAGATCTTCAACGATCTGCCGCGTGATCGCGATGACGATGGGCGCAATGAGCAATGTCTGGGCGATGGTCATCGCGCTTGGCGTGAACAGCAGTCCGAAATCGCCGAGCGGCCCAGAACGGGAGAGAGCGAGATAGACCATGAGGCCCGCGACGACCGGCGGGAGGCCCATCATCGCATTGACGAATACGATGACCGCTCCACGGCCGGGGAAACGCGCAAGGCCCAGCAGCGCGCCGAGCGGCAGGCCGATCAGCGCGGCGCAGACAAGAGCCGTCAGCGTCACCTGCAAGGAGAGGGCGACGATCTGCACGAAGGTCGGGTCCATCCCGACGATCAGGCGAAAGGCCTGTGCGAAGGCGGCTGCGATGTCCAAGGCGAGGCGTCCTGAGGGCCGCCTAAGCGCTTATCACCGCAAAAGGGGCGAGACGAGCGTTTTCTTGGCGGCGGTGGCCTGCGAGCGCCTCTTGTCCCGCCGGGCGCGGGCCAGCGTGTCGGAGGGCCGTTCGCCATAATGGCGCAGATAGGCGCGCCCGAATTCGCCCAGATGGGGAAAACCGCAATCGAAAGCCACGGTCGTGACGCTGGCGTGCTGCTCAGGGTCTGCGAGCCGCGCATAGGCGAGCGCGAGACGGATGACGCCGACCTGTGCGAACAGATTGCTTCGCGCCTCGCCCTGAATGATGTTTTGCAGCGTGCGCGGCGCGCAACCGGCGGCCGCGGCGACGTCGCTCAACCGAACATGCGCGCCCAGATTGGCCATCACATAGTCATAGGCGCGCGCGATGCAGGCCGCGCGTTCGGCCTCGTGCAGACGCGCGGGCGGCCGCGTGGCGAGCGCTTCGGC
>Ga0315899_10000261_pt1 | contig 65381 bp, 41 predicted proteins | sample LakEriMetagenome_2_FD_203518 | JGI IMG/M metagenome (GOLD analysis project Ga0315899, IMG submission 203518) | Freshwater fungal communities from buoy surface, Lake Erie, Ohio, United States - Buoy 4 MA112 | ecosystem: Environmental > Aquatic > Freshwater > Lake | place: USA: Lake Erie, Ohio... | reverse complement strand
GCAGTTACCACTGTCGGATACAGGGCGGTAACGTTACCCTGGTCGGGACTTGCACCCAACTGATTAAACGCCTTCGAAGGCGCACTCGCTGATTTCTCCGAAATCAGCCCCCAGCGCTCCAGACCACGCCTCCATGCAAATCAGCCGCACCTTGAGCGCTCGTAGATGATTTCGGAGAAATCATCTACGTTGGTGGCGCATGATTTGCTCCTGACACTTGTAATTCCCGGTTGCTCATGAAGTACCATGCAACTGGGCTGATAGAGACCCCTGGGTTTACCTCTCCTGCTAAGGATCCATGCAGGCAGCCGGTTTCTAAGCGGACTATTTGGGCAATCAAAGGGTGATCATGCAGCAATTTCAGAGTGGCAAGGCGTCGCAGGTCTCGAATTTGGTCTCATGCTACGACTGCTGCGGCTTTTACGACGAAATGTTCGCCCCGGGTGGAGTTCCCAGACCCGGCGTCGAATTTCTAGCCGATCGCCTCGGATCGCTTCCCCTGGGTGACCTGCAAAAACGCCAGAAAGCAGCCGATCACGAATTGCTCAACATGGGAATCACCTTCAACGTCTATGGACACGCAGCAGGCACCGAAAAGATATGGCCCTTTGATCTGATCCCTCGGGTCATCCATGAAGCCGAATGGAGAACCATCGAGCAGGGACTCAAACAACGTATCCGCGCACTGAACATGTTCATCGATGACATGTACCACGATCAGCGAATCATCCGAGAGGGGATCATGCCCGAGTTCATGATCGCATCGAGCAAAGGCTACCTCAAACAACTCCACGGCATGAACCCATCCAAAGGGATTTGGTGCCACATCACCGGTACCGATCTGGTTCGAGGCGCCGATGGCCAAATCTATGTGCTCGAGGACAACCTGCGATGCCCCTCAGGAGTCTCCTACGTGATCGAGAACCGAGAGGTGATGAAACGGACGTTTCCCCAGTTGTTCGAAGGACGCAATATCCTGCCGGTCGAGACTTACCCAGAACAATTGCTCAAGATGCTGCAATATGTTGCTCCTGCATCGGCCCGAGATCCGAATGTTGTCGTACTAACGCCCGGCGTTTACAACTCCGCCTACTTTGAACATTGCTTTCTTGCACAGCAGATGGGAGTCGAATTGGTTCAAGGCTCCGATCTTGTCGTTAGCGATGGATTTGTTTGGATGCGCACCACGCGAGGCTTGAAAAAAGTCGATGTGATCTATCGCAGAATCGACGACGATTTTCTCGACCCAAACGTGCTTCGTCCTGATTCAACCCTCGGCGTCCGAGGACTCATGGACGCCTATCGCCAAGGCAAAGTCGCTTTGGTCAATGCTCCCGGCACTGGCGTTGCTGACGACAAAGCCGTCTATGCTTATGTTCCCAAGATGATCGAATTCTATCTCGGTGAATCAATCATCCTGCCGAATGTGCCAACCTATATGTGCGCCGATCCCAAGGAATGTCAGTATGTGTTGGACCATATCCATGAACTAGTCGTCAAACCCGCGAATGAATCAGGCGGCTATGGTATCGTGCTCGGACCCCGAGCCACCAAAGAACAGTTGGCAATCTGCAAGGAGCAAATCCAAAGCAATCCCCGCAATTATGTTGCCCAGCCGATGCTCGCACTCTCAACCGTTCCAACCCTCTGCGGAGATACCCTCGAAGGCCGCCACGTGGACTTGCGGCCTTATATCCTCTACGGCGAGGATATCTATATCGTGCCGGGCGGTTTGACCCGCGTCGCATTGGTCAAAGGCTCCCTGGTCGTCAACTCCTCTCAAGGAGGTGGCAGCAAGGATACATGGGTGATGCGAACATGCTGAATTCGTACTCGAAGCCCCTGAGCCCTAATGCTTCTGTTCAAACCCAAGTACGAAAAAAGTCAGTTGCCTTTATTTCTATCCACAACCGTTCCTCAAGAACTCCGAATTCCAAAATCCCACAGAAAATGACACCATGCTCTCACGCGTAGCGGACTCCATTTTTTGGATGCGACGGTATACCGAACGAGCCGAAAACGTCGCTCGCTTTATCGATGTGACCTTGAACCTAACCCTCGGTCTGGGTGATCAGATCGATCATCAATGGGAAGCTCTCATCTACACAACAGGAGATCAAGAAGGTTTCTTTGCGAGTTATCCCAAGGTGACACAGGAGGATGTGATCCGTTTTTTGACTTTCGACGAAACCAATCCAAACTCGATCCTCTCGTGTTTGCAGTTCGCGCGCGAAAACGCCAGACAGAGTCGCGAGATGCTCAGTAGCCCGATCTGGGAAGAGCTCAACAAGTTCTATCTTTTCGTCAGAGAAAGTCGCAACGACACCCAAGCCGTCGAGTCCCCATTCGAGTTTTTTGCGAAAGTTCGCCAATTTGGATACCTGATCGAAGGTGTCGTCAGCGGAACGATGTCCCACGGGGAGGCTTGGAACTTTGGACGACTCGGGGCGATGCTCGAACGGGCCGATAAAACCTCGCGGATCCTAGACGTGAAATACTTTTTGCTCTTGCCCAGCGTCCACGACGTAGGAACCTCTCTAGACATCAGTCAGTGGGGAATGCTCCTTAAAAGCGCTAGCGCTCTGGAAATGTACAGACGCAAATTCGGAAGACTCTCTCCAAATCTCGTGGCGGCATTCCTGCTGCTTGATCGGGATTTTCCCCGCGCCGTAAGGTTCTGCATTTCGCGGGCCGAACAGTCGTTGCTACAGATCACCGGAGGCACCCAAGGCAACTACAGCAATCGACCCGAGCAATTGCTCGGACGCTTGAGAGCCGAACTGGAGTTTCTCGATATCGAGGAAGTCATGGACAACGGATTGCACGAGTTTATTGACGACTTCCAGTCCAAACTCAACGATATCGGTGTTGCGGTCTTCGAAAAATTCTTCCAGGTTCAAAGTTAACCATCCGCCCCCCGAACGAGTGGGAATGCTCATAAAACCCTATGTTTTGCTAGCTATCCCACATGGAATCTCTTAACAAGTTCCAAATAAACCATATCGCGATCGCTCCTAGCGGGCTATAATTTAGGCTTGCCCCGACGACTTTCTCCGGGAGAGTACCCGAGTACGAAACCTGGAGTTGATTCTGCCGGCGCGGAATTATTTGCTTTCTTCCTTATTTTTTAACGGAGCCTCTCAGCATGCCTAGTGCGACCAATTCCAAGAAGACGAAGAAGGCCACGGAAGCCGAAACGACAAGCACGGAAGTCGCTGTCGAGACCAAGCCAAAAAGAACCAGAAAATCCGCCGCCGAACCGCGTGTGAAACTCTACTGGGGCGTGTTCAATCAGCACCTCAAGCGTGTTGCCGTCTTTGAGTACACCGATGTAAAGAAGGCTGAAAAGCATGCCAAAGAACTCAGCAAAGACGGTGGGGATCACTTCCTGCAAAAAATCAAGGAAGTCGTCGGCTAAGGTCTGACCACCAAAGTCTGATTCAACCCCTCCTGGAACGCCGCGAGCTTCTTGCCCGCGGCGTTTCTTTTATTTTCAGTCCTCGTGTTTGCCTCGACCGGGCAACCTCGTCTAGGAATCCATCGGCAAACTTACCATAATACCCACCCATCTACCGATCGCTTCGGTAAGTCCTGATTTTTCAAACGACCACTCAAACTTAGGGGTTCGCCGTGAAGGAACTAGCATTCACGAAAATGCATGGTGCAGGGAATGATTACGTTTACATCGAAGGCTTCTCGCAGACGCTGCCAGGCGACCTTGAGCGACTGGCCATCGAACTCTCGCATCGTCGCTTTGGAATCGGTGGAGATGGTGTGATCCTGATTCTGCCATCGACTCAGGCCGATGCCCGAATGCGTATGTTCAACGCCGACGGAAGCGAATCGGAAATGTGCGGAAACGGAATCCGTTGTGTGGCCAAATTCGTACACGACTCCGGGATCGCGCGCAAGCCAAACCTCTCCATTGAAACCGGTGCTGGAGTTCTTTCCTTGAATTTGATCGCCGAGGATGGCAAGGTCAAGCAGGTGACCGTGGATATGGGGGAACCAAGGCTGCTTGCTAGTCAAATTCCTACGACTCTCGGCAATCCTAATGAATCGGTCGTAAACCATCGCTTGGAATACAAAGGCCATACGCTCTTTGGAACCTGCGTTTCGATGGGCAATCCACACTGCGTGATCTTTGTTCCAGAAATAACCGACGAACTGGTCTTGGGAATCGGGCCTTTGATTGAAAAAGACGACCGCTTTCCGAAACGAACCAATGTTGAGTTTGTCGAAATTCTAGCGCGTGGCGAAGTTCGTCAACGTACCTGGGAACGGGGCTCGGGAGAGACATGGGCCTGCGGGACTGGAGCAAGCGCCGTGTGCGTCGCTGGGGTTCTGACCGAGAGAACCGACCGCACCATTCTCAATCACCTTACCGGTGGCGACCTGATCCTGCGTTGGGACGAATCGACGAACCATGTATTCATGACTGGGCCTGCAGTCGAGGTGTTCCAAGGAAAAGTGAAAATCGATTTCGCTTAACCCACTGTGAATCCCAACCTTCTCCGACCTGCAGCGTTTCTTTTAGGTTTCTTGATCAAAGGAATGGTCAGAACCCTCGATGCTCGCGTCGCCGATTACGTGGACGATACCGATGTGACGACCAATCGATTCACGACTCCAGCGATTTATATTTTTTGGCACGAAAACATCCTCTTGCCATTTGTTACGCGCAGTCGCTCGGGCATGACCCTTCTTGTGAGTCAACATCGCGATGCAAATTGGATGGATTGGTTGGCTCAGGATTTTTGCTACCATACCGTCCGTGGCTCATCGACCAAAGGAGGACTCAAAGCAATCCTGCAGTACCGAAAAGAACACCAAAACAGCAGTCTTGTGATCACTCCTGACGGTCCCAAAGGCCCTCGCCGGGTTCTGTCTCCAGGTTGCATTCAACTCAGTTCGCTGCTTCAACTTCCTATCATCCCAGTTGGTGTCGGCTACCATCGCCCCTACCGCGCCCCAACATGGGACCGCTTTGCAATCCCAAGGCCCGGTTCACGAGCGCGGCTGATCCTAGGTTCAAGACTGTTCGTTCCTCGCAAGCTCGACGAATCCGGTATCGAGGAGCACCGCAAGTGGGTCGAAAACGCAGTGCATCGACTTACTTATGAAGCCGAATGCTGGGCCCTCGATGGCCTACCTCGCGAGCGTGAACGTTCGCTTCACGCTGCTTTGCAAGGAACCTCGGCCGTCGTAGGTAGCCTGGGACTCGAGTGATTCGCGACTACTTGGATCGCTCGTATTGGTAATCGAGCGTCCCTTCCGCTAATTTGCAGTCCTTGATCGCCTCAAGCAATCGCTTGCGATCGACCTCCTTGGCAGGCAACTCTAAATTTTTGGATAAAGCATAAACGGTGATGTGGTAGGTTTTCACTCCCGGTCCCTTGGAACACATCGGGTCGTATTCGTGACGCTTTTTGTCATTAAGTCCTAAAGTCCCCTCGGGCTTCTTGTTTTGCCCTATCCCAGTTGCCGTCACTGGCACATTATAGACAAGCCAATACGACTTTTCCTGATCCGGGGCTTCGTGCCATAGAGAGACGGCAATCGACTTGGTTCCCTCAGGAATCCTATCCCAAGCTACCGCAGGGGACTGACCCGATCCATCGCAGGTGCAATCCTTGATGAGCATGCCTCGAGCATCGACCGAACTGCTAACGACTTTGATCGTTCCTGAATTTATTTTCGCTCGATCGGATCTTGCTGTGTCGGTGTCCTTGGTCAGCTTGCCACTAGGATCTTGAAACTCGAACGCGACAGCCCCGTTTTCCTGCAATGTATAGCGAACATAGCCTTTGCGTCCTGAGACCTCGTAGGTCAATTGATAATTCTTGGGCGAGATCTCCTCAAAGCCTACGATCTTAGCCCCACGCATCGGTGGTAGAGCGGGCCTTGGACTCTCGGCCCTTGGCTGTGGATCGACCTGACCATCGCGCTCGAGAACCTGACCGTAGAATCCTCCATTGATGTAAGGATACTTTTCGGTCGCATGGTAATGGTAATTGCCTTGTTTGTCCTTGTGCCCATTCATCCAGTCCAACGGCTGGTTGTCTTGCGCATCTTGATAACCGTAAATAGGATAGCCATCGAGAGCGTAACCAATCGGCTTGCCCTTACCAACAATCGGTTCTAAGTGTATCGGCGCGATGTGGTAGTGGTAGTCATCGGCCCGACCGCAGTGTCCTCCCCACTGATCGAGTTCTCCTGCCAAAAGCGTATCGGTCTTGCCATCGTTCTTGATCGGATTAAAAATCGGAATCCCGTTGACCGCAAGCGCGATCGCACCTCGAAAAAAGTTATTCTTGGCGGACATCGGCTTTTGTGCCGGCTTGGGATGCAGTGGAATACGCCACGCATTGCGGCCAGTGTAAGCTTGCGGCAAGGGAACCTGCTGCTGCCAAGCAGTGATGCCGACCATCATCGGATGGTCGGGAATACCGTTGGATTCGACATAAAAATAATCGCTGTCCCAACGCAGTCCAAGCGTCTTTTCAAAGGGTTTGAAGTGCTCGAAAATCGCTGGAGCATCTTCGATTCCAAGAAACTCCGCAGTTGAGCTTAGCTCAGGCTCCATTTCGATTTTCACAAAGCGAACGGGGTTGTTCTGGTTGATGTTCCTGATCGATTCCAATCGATCGGTGATCCATTTGCCATCGGCTTGGATCAGATCCCGGCGAGGTACTTCCAACACTTTTCCACTGCTTGTCTCAAACTTGGCAATGGTCTCGTCGGCGGAAAGAAAACTGCCATGGAAATGTCGACGAGTTTTTTCGATGGTCCAAGTCGACTTGGTTTGAGCAACCGCGCCGGATGGGTCATGTCCCCCTTCATGTGCAACGCTATAGTCCCCGAAGACGAATACTCCGGCTATTGCAGCTACAAAACATGATGATGCTTTGGATTTTCTTGTCTTCATCATTCCTACTCTTTTGGGATCTTGGGGGCGATCGTTTTTGTCTAAGGCTTAGACTTTTCAGGCCTTGCAGGGGCCTTGTTGTTCTTGCCCCCTCGCTTGCGTGGTTCGGGTGGCTTGTCAGAGTTGAAATCGGGGTTTTTCATTGGGAATTGAGCATCAACTTGGGCTAAGTACTTTTCAAGTTGTTGATGCAACTCCTGGGCTTGGGAGGTCGCTTGCTGAGCCAGATTTTTGCGTTCGCTTAGATCGTCTTTGAGGTTGTAAAGTTCGTCTCGGCCATCTTCATAGAAGTGGATCAATTTCCAATCTCCAAGTCGAATCGAAGATTGCGGGCCACCTTCGCCTTGATAATGCGGAAAATGGAACACGAGTCCCTCGTTGGGTCGCTGCACGCTCCCAACTCCACCATTTCGAACGATCTCAGCAATGCTTCCTCCTTCAATTCGAGCAGGAAGTTTCGAGCGATCGATATGAGCCCATTGGCAGAACGTAGGCAACAGGTCATAGCCGACGATCGGAGTATGGCTCCATGAGTTGGCCTCGATGGTTGGTCCTGCGATGATAAACGGAACTCGAATCCCTCCCTCCCAAACGCCACCTTTCCCACCGTGCAATCCAGCACGTTTTCCGCCGCCTTGGCCCCCGCCACCACCTCCTGAACCGTTGTCGGACATATAGATGATGATCGTGTTGTTAGCTAACCCCATCCGATCGATCGCATCGATGACTTTACCCACGCCGGTATCGAGATCTTCAGTGATCGCGGCGGTGGTGATTCGCTTCTCGTTCTCGCCAGACATCTTGGATTGGTATTTGGCAAGCGTCGCCTTATTCGCGTTCTCGCTAGCATGGAGTGCATTCCAAGAAAGCTGGATGTAAAAGGGTTTACCTGCTTTCATACTCTTTTGCATGAACTCCTCAGCCCGTTGAGCCATGCCGAAGATATCGACGGGATTCGGATCGTGGAACTTGAAGGCTTGTTCGTTACCGGTATCCCCATCGTGTTCATCATAACCATGTTCTCCAGGCCCACCTCCTCCGATGTGCCACTTGCCATAATGCGCCGTGGTGTAACCAGCCCCCCGCAGCAGTTCGCCAATGGTTGTCTCCGACGACGCAAGGCTCTTAATGAGCCTCGGTTCGATTAGCTTCTGCCCTGTTTCGGCCGGTGCGGCTTTGGTCCAATGCAGCTGCGCTGGACTCTTTCCCGTCTGCAAACTGATCCGCGTGGGTGAACACACCGGAGCCGGTGAGTAGGCGTTCGAGAAACGCATGCCGCGAGCGGCGAGTCGCTCAAGATTCGGAGTGTAGAAGTGCTGGCCCTTCGATGCCGGCACGTCCGGATGCATAGGAACCGATAGACCATCCCAGCCTTGATCGTCCGAGAGCATCAGCACGATGTTCGGTCGCTCATCGGCCTGAACCTCTCGAGAACAAAGCGTGACGAGCAAGATGAACGAAAGAATACGACGCATGTTGATAAGCCTCTATGTGACAGATTCGATGATTTTTGGACTCTTAAGGAGTTATTGCGGATAAACCTTCGGCGGCCCCCACCCGGCTTCACGCCGGTGGGGCCATGATTTGCGGCTACAAGGGAGCGATGTAAAAGCGGATCTAGGAACCTAACTGTAGTTGTACAGTTACGTCTCCACTGGCATAAAGCCAGTGGTAGACTCATTGAACAAAATGCAATCCAATTCACCCACATTAATAACTGAAGAGCCCTATTTTGGATGAACTTCGTAGGTGTAACTCACCTCGCCGTTGCATCGACGAGCATCCTCGTCCTTGGGCAAGTAGGAACGGACATAATCGACTCGGGATTGGTCGGGAGAAACACGAATGCGAAGATGTCCAGAGCTGGGCTGTATTTCACCGCTGTGATATCCATACTCGGCTGCAGTCCGAGTGTTTCCGATCCGAGAGTGGCTCGGCTGAGGAACCTCCTGATAGACGATCCCATCGAGATCCTGTTTGGCGAAAATGTGATCATGGCCATGGAATACGACTTGAACCCCATGATCGATCAGCAGTTGATGAATCGGTTTTTCCCACCCCGGACGGTATTTGCTGAACTCAAATTTGCCATCAGCACTCTTGCCACCCCACTCCCAAAAAGGTGCCGCTTCGGCCCCCCCTCGATTGTTCTGATCGGCGCCACCGACCAAATGATGGATGAAGACGAACTTGTACTTGGCATTGCTCTCTTTAAGGGTCTTTTGCAACCAGCGATACTGTTTTTCACCGAGAGTCCAGAACCAATTTCCCTTCTCGTTGTTTTCGCCACGACGGGGACGATCCAACGTGTAGCGGTAAGGATCAAGCGCGATAAACAGTGCATCTCCCCATTGCCATGCGTAGTAATCATCGAGAGTCCCTAGCTGTCCCAATTCGTCCGGGTTTCCGCTGTAGAACTTATTAGGCGATGGATTCGGGAATAGGGCTTTTCGTGTTTTGGTAGCCCAAATCGTATCGCCTCGAGCAGGCGACTCCCCGTCATGATTCCCGAGGACTAAATAGAACGGAACCGAGTGGCAAGCCGAGCCTAAGTAATAGCGTTGAGAGAGATAATGACCATACGAGAATTGCGGTTGTTTGTACTTGCCTGTCATGAACGTATCACCAAGTTCTAGGTGAAAATCGGATTGATCGGCAAGTACATTGGCAAGCGTTCGCGAGTAGACGTCACCGCTGGAGTTTTCATCCAAGTGAGAGTCGGAGGTCACGGTAAATACATAACTGCTACCGGCAGCCCTTTGAGTGTGAAAAGTGTACAGCGGCGTTTCAATACTCTTCGAGGCACCATCTGCTTGGTACTCCCAAGTGTAACTGTAGCGGGTGTTTGGACTAAGCCCTGACAACTCGATTGTCAGTGGCACATCGTTTTGAAAGTTGGTCCAAGCGGTCGTCTGCTTGTTAGTGATGTCACTTGAATCCGCATTGCTTTGTTCGACACCACAACACACGCGGCCTTTCCCATTTACAAACGGCATGACACGCAGCGTGATCGAAACATCGGTGGGCCTTCCGAGCACTAGATCAAAAGGTCTAGTCGGTACATCGTTGGCGGGCGAAGGCGGTTTCTCGTAACCCCCGAGCACGCTTCCTCCACCCCCCTTGGGCCCTCCTCGCTGGCCACCCTGTTGCCCACCCTGCTGGCCGCGACCAGCCCCATTGGGCTTTCGGTCAGGACCACCGTTTTGCTGCTTATCTGGCGGATCCTGAGCCAAACAAAGCATGGGAAAGCTGGCTGCAGCAATCGACATCACAGCCAATAGAACTCCTGCCCCTTGGAAAATCTTGGACATGCTCGCTACGCTCCGAAGAAACATTTCATGATCAAAACAGATTCAACAACGTCTACTTGGGCTGCCCTCGTCGATCCCCTCGCGGTGGTTGCTCGGGAACGACGTTGTTGAGATTGCTGAAGTCTGTGCGTTCCTTACCGTCTGGTGCCAGGTCGATCCGTTTACGGAACAGCACGAGATTATCGAGCTTTACGTTATCGGACCAAATAAACTTGGCACCCTGAAAATCATTGTCGTAATAAGGTTGCTTTGGTTTGACTTCATCCTCGGTGTACTGTTTTGCATTTGGCCAGGAACTATCGTCAAAATCGATGGCAAACCAATTCTCTGGCAAAGGTGTATTCTCGACGCGAGGATTCTTCGTATCGCCCCCGACTGGGCCGGTCGTAAACGCTTTGACCAAATCGATTGCTGAATCATTCTTGCTCTTTGTCCTCATCGATGACTTCACGATCTGAAGCTTGATGGTGAGAGTGGTGAAAAAAAGGGGAGGGGAGGGATAATTCGTCGGTGAGTGTCAATCGAACCGTGAGCCTATCGGGTCCATAGGGCATTTCGATGAATCGAATTTGTGCGATTCGACCACTCTGCTTGCCATATTGGATCTCGATTCTTTTTGGGCCTCTCTCCCCCGGCTTTTTGATTGCGATCAATACGGCCTCTCGTTCTCCTAATTGCTCGCTCGGTGTGGCCGTCACAATCTCAACCGTGTAAGCCTTTTTTATCTGCTCTAAGCCTTGCGACAGATTGCCAAGCGGAATGGAGTGCTCGTGACCTGGTAGATCTCGATTGAATCGCTGAGTATCTCTGCTGATGCGCACCGGGCCGCTCGGGGCGATAGCCCACCCGATTTGCCCATCGCTTCCGGTCACAAACACTGCACCTTCGTCGCGGAACCGCATTAAAACAAATTGATCAAGTCCCCGTAAGTAGAGCTTCGCACCGTCGAGCGTCGGCTTAGGTGGGCGTGTGCTATCGTACTTTTCCCGTTGCTTTCTGCTCGGTAAAACCATCTCCTCGACGTTGATGCTGTAGAGTCGATCCCCCTTGGAAAGCGACTTGAGTATCCTGTTAAATTCCTGGGAGGCGCTGAGTTGATTGCGATTCGACAGCAACAACAAGCCTACGAGCAAAAAAATCGATCCAGCCACGAAGGCAACCACCGGCCTCGATGGAGCTGATCGAACTTTGGTTTTTCCAGGTGCTCCTGCCAACGCAATCGAGTCGTTTTGACGTTCAAGATCAGAGCCCTTCGCTAAGACGTGCCAGAGCTGATCATCCAGCAACGATGCTTGGACAAGCGTCTGTCGCAAATCGACAGATTCTCTCAATCGACTCTCAAGATGCTCGATTTCATCGGCATCGATTTGGTCATCGAGATACCGATGAATCAACTCGATATCTTCTGGAGTCATGATGCACCCCGATCGAGCTGAACCTGTCTTTCGATACACTGCTTGAGCTGCTGACGGATCCGCTGAAGCGTTTTGGCAACACCATTGGGCGAACCACCGAGCCACTGCGCAATTTGGTGGGGTTTTTGATTTTCCGTATAACGAGCCCGGCACAACTCCTTGGCTCTTGCATCGAGCTTATCCAAACACGTTTGCAGATACTCCAAACGATGGATTTCGTGTGAGGCAATCTTTGAATAGTCCTCCGAGAGCAAATCGATGATCGAGTCAGAAAAACGAAGCTTATCTCGGTGCACGGTTCGGAAGTAGAGACGGACATGGTTGCGTGCAATGCCGATCGCCCAAGCGGCAAAAGGCTGCGAAGGGTCATATCGGTCATGGGACTCTAAAATCGCGATGGCTATGTCTTGCATCAGATCATCACGGGCCGTGTAGTCGCGAACCATCGCACTGACAAAGCTTGAAACGATCGGTTGAACGATCGTCCATTGTCTTAATGCGTTTCTCATCGATTCTTCAACCACAGCCGATCACTCCAAGATTCATTCAAGCTCACGTCTACTCAGGAAGCTTGCCAATGCGACAGGCTCCCTTTGATCTTTATTTGACCGCAGCTCGTGCAATATGACTCGAAAAACTGCTAAATCTTGAAAGTTTTGTTCTTCAGAAATTAAGTTTCTTCAGGTGATTTTGTGGGTAATCGCTTTGAAAGGGATTCAAAGATTGAAAACACAAAGACTCATAGGACACAGAGAGAAAGAGATAGGTGCTCATGACTCTGTGCTCTCTGTGACTCTCTGTGTTTCAAAAAGGATTTCGTCAGGGATCTTTATCCTAGATTGTTACCCACAATAATTCCCGACGATCCGAAATGAACCACAACAAGGCAGATTACAGGTCATCTGCTTTGGGTAGTTCATCGAGCGAGTCGATACCCGCGACCTCCAGGAATCGCTCGGTGGTAAAAAAGCCGTTTTGATCGAGTCGAATAAGCCCGCGACGCTGGAGTTGAGCAAGTGTTGCGCCGGCCCCTTGACCTAACTGGTTTTCAATCTCTTGCCGCTCAATACCGGGTTGATAAGCGATCAACGATAAGCAATCGATCGACGCTTGAGAGAGCACCGCCTCTTTTGGAGTCCCCCACTTGAGCGATTCGATGGCAACTTCCAAATCCGATGTTAATACCAGTCGGAAACCATCTTGGTCTTGCACCACTCGAACCGAACTGTTTTGGCTTTCGAGGTTTGAATTCAAGTGCTCGATACCTTGAAGGATCTCTGTTTCGGAGAACTCTTTCATCGTGAGTTTGAGTTGCTCGAGCGACACGGAGTGTCCATCCCGAGTTCCAACAAACAGAATCGACTCGATGATCGACCATACCGTCACTGGGACACCATCGGTTTCACCGTGGATCAAGATGCTACCTTGGAAATCCAGTGGTAATACATCGTTTTGCGACGGTTTTACCTCATCATGCGATCGGGAATTTCCTTGCATGACGTTGGCATAGACATTCCCTAACTCTTCAAGCGAAAAGAACTCGTTTTCATCCCCTGAATCCGATTCGGCAGAATCGCTCGAAGATTCCGATTCGTGATGATTCCAACCGAATTGGGATACGCGTCCTTGCATGCAAACAGATCCGCTCTTGGTTTTACTTCCAGAATCGTTCTTCTAAGACCAAGCTCGATGACTCGACTGCTTCGTCGCCCGGAGAGCTTTGAACAGATACGCGATTCTTCATCTCAGATGGAACCTTGATCTTGTTGATTACCAGTTTTGGATCGATCGAAACACCTCCACTGACGATCGCCGAGATGGTTCCATCGGAGCGTTTGCGCGTCGCGACGATCGAATCGATTTGCGTTGGGGCAACCTCAAGATGCGGAAGGTAGTTTGCTTTGCCGAGAACCTTGAATGGCTCCTGGGCAGTTTGTTCCTCACCTTGGCTTGCCCGACGTGTTTTAACAATCTCCATAACGACAGCCAAGTCGAAAATATGACGGAGTCTACCGTAGATCGGGTAGGCCTCTTGCAGGGCTTCGAATTTTGCAGTGAAGTTCTTCGCGAAGGCATCTGCGGCCCTATCGGGAATTTGTGCCGCAAATCTAGTACCGTCTGCTCCCATCATTTGAGTCTCACTCAGGACTGCGACGTTTGAACCTTGGAAGTGATAAATCTGCTCTTGGGGATCCAATGCGATCTTCGAGTCCGACATGGCAAACCACCAACGGACCATGGATTGCTCCTTGGCATAACCCAAGCGTTCGGATTCAACCCAGTAGTTCGCGAGTCCATTGACGCTCGGTTCGAGTCCAAAGGCTAGTCGCTTCATGTGTGCATCGGCGATCAGCAAGGCGTAGCCGGTCGGGGAGTCTTGGGCGATCCCTACGACGTTTGCTTTTTGGAACCCGAGCTTTTTCTTCCACTGGGCGATCCAGGTCTCTGGATCGCGACCGAGTAAGCGTATAGAAGCTTTTTCGTTGGCCGATTGATAAGCAGCGATAAGACGCTCTGGAACTGGGTCGATCGAGCATCCGAATTCTCCCTTACCATTGAGAACATGTTGCGCTACGGTCAAAAGGTCCTCGAGCAGTACTGGAGGCAGCTTTAGTTGCCGGTGCACCAGATCCCCTTGTCGGGTTGCAGCGATGTTTCCGGCGGGACCTCCGATGAGCCAATCGTTGTTTTTCGAGTCCCATGCAAGATAATCGATACGACACAGTCCCCCGAGAAGCTCCGAAGCGATGCTACCGCGTGCGTCTTGCTGAACTTGAAAATGGAGTTGCTCGTCGAGGGTTTTGAGCGAGATCCATCGCAGATCGGTTGGTTTTTGCCATTGCCCAAGATCGTCCAGCGGCACGGCAATCGGCTCACCCTTGGCAACCTCTTCTGGGATCACCTTGAGCTTCGGTGCACCGTTTTGTTTAGAAGTCGATATCCGCTCGATCAGGCCATCGGTTGTGATTCGAACCCCTTGTCGAAAAGGGGACATCGTCGCAGTCCCTCCAGCACTTTGCCACCCATCCGGCGAGATGGTCGTTTCGATAAGTCGCATCAGTTCTGAATAGTCTGCAATCGCGCCTCCCCCAGCAGCACCACCATCTTCACCAGCACGAGTTAGGGAGGATCCGGACCGACTCGATGATCCGTCGTAGGCGCCCGAGTGCAAGCTGACCGCATCGATCTTTTGAGAATGCAATACGGTCAAGACTCGCTGACGATCGCTAGGTGCGAGTTGACCAAGGGCAGATTGAATCGCACCTGGATCCCTCTGGGTGAGTGCTTGAGCTAACAGAGGATACTCTTTTCCCAATCGCTCAGTGGACTGTGCAAACAGGAATCCTGGAGTGCATCCAAGCACGACGAAAAAGCGATAGATCACAGACGGCAGGTTCATGGACGTGCTCCGCGTTCTTACGACAAAAAGCTTACGATTTTTCCTAGCCAACCCTACGAGTATACCATGAATTCGAGGCAAAGTTCGACTGCAAAAAAACGACAAATACAACGTTTTTTTGGGCAACGCCCAAATAGAGAAACTGAGCACGAAAGCGTCCGAGTCCTTTTGGGTATCCCAATTCTTCGCAATCCTACAAGGAAATGGTATTCTGCACCTTTGTCCATGCGATCCTATGGGTCATGATCGCAGTCCTTTCCCTTGTTCTAGTAAATCGATTAGAGAAGCTTCGAAGATGAAACGCATGCACTTTTGGTTTGGTTGCACCCTGTCCTTGTTGTTCCTGGGCGCTGGAACTTGCCGCTTGGAGGCTCAAGAATACCTTAACGGCATCGAATGGAAGGAACCGGCAATCATCACTCCGGGCACAACCAACAGCGAGCCCCCGTCAGATGCAGTCATTCTCTTTAACGGCAAGGACAAGTCGCATTGGAAGAATGCGGACGCTTGGAAAATCGAAGGAGACGCATTGGTTGCTGGCCGAGGATCGATCACTAGCGTCGATGAATTTGGAGATTGCCAAGTCCACATCGAATGGTCGGCAGCCACTCCTCCCAAGGGTAGCGGCCAAGGCCGCAGCAACAGCGGTGTTTTCCTGATGAACATCTACGAGTTGCAAGTACTAGACTCTTTCGACAACAAGACGTATCACGATGGCCAAGCTGGTGCGATCTACAAGCAGACACCTCCGATGGTCAATGCCACGCGCAAGCCTGGAGACTGGAACACTTACGATATCTTCTGGACCGCACCAAGATTCAACGATGACGGATCTTTGAAATCTCCCGCTTACATCACCGCCGTGCACAACGGGGTATTGATCCTGAATCACTTCGAGCTCAAAGGGGATACACCCTTCAGTCGTCCACCTGAGTACAAAAAACACGCAGCCAAAGGACCTATCGGCTTACAAGATCACGGCGATCCAGTTCGGTTCAAGAACATCTGGGTTCGACCCTTAGTTCCAGTTGAAGGCAAGCAAGTCCGCAAGCCCTTCCTACGCAACGGGGACAAGGAAACCCCTATTGAAAAGTAATCCGCAAGGAACGTTCGGCTCGCCGATGTGCAGAGCGTTTAGCGGCAGTATTTGTCGAGCCAAGCCTGCCGCTGCTCATCAAGCTTAGAATCGTCTGGGATCTGGCCCTCTTGGCGTTGTTTTGCAAAGCGGGCCTCGAAGCGGGCGATATCATCGGCCAAGATCGCTCCTTGATCAAACATTCGATCGATGAAAAGAACCCCATCGAGGTGATCGACTTCGTGCTGGATGATTCGAGCAAGGAATCCTTCCACCTTGAGATTGATTTCCTTGCCATCCATCGAGTACGCGTTAACTTGAACAGACTTATTTCGTTTAACCGTTCCGTGCAGACCTGGCAAGGACAGACAGCCCTCATCGGCTTCGAAGCTACCACTAGCTTTTTGGATCACCGGATTCAGGAAAACCAACTCTTCGCCGGAATCTTTTTCTCCAGTCGGATTGGCGATAAAGAGCCGCAAGGGTAAATTCACTTGATTGGCCGCTAGCCCTACGCCTCGATGCTCGTACATGATTTGGAACATCTGTTCGATCATCTCCCGGAGTGAATCGTCGACTCGCGCCAAAGGCTTGGAAGTAAAGCGGAGTGTCGGGTGAGGATAATGAATTAGCTGTAGCATGGAAATGGTAAGCCAAAAAGCGAAGAAAATTGTCGAATCCGAAAGCGGTGTATTGTGATCCAAAGCTCCAGCTTCGTAAACCGCTACAAAAGCTTATGCTTGTTGATTGCCATGCATTGGATTTGCCTAGCTTGCCTTGGCTCGGCTCAAGTCCCCTCTGAACCCAATCCCGAATCGGAATACTACCGACAAGCCACCGAGAAATTCGGTGGAGCAAGCAAAGTTCTATGGGGCGAGCCTGGGGGTAATTCTCTCGACCGATGGAAACCTCGTTCACTAATCGAGATCCAAGGTGTCGTAGTCGCTTGGGATTCCGATCAGCTCGTGGTGGTCAAGCCTGGAGCAAACGGTACGTCAAGTTTTCCTGGTGATCTTGTGGTAGGAATCGAACCGACTTGGAAGTCGCCTGCCTATGCGAAAGTTCACGAGTTGTTCTTGAACAAACAATTCCGCGAGGTTTTGCAACAAGGCCAAGCGGCCCTTGCGATGACCGAGATCCCTCGCTGGCAACAACGGGTCGTGGTTACTGAAATGGTCGATTCGGCCGTAGCTCTCGGCCAATATGCTGTGGCCGCAAGAGTGTTCAAAATCCTAACCCAAGACACTTCGCCGGATTTGCTTCTAAGTCGCATTCCATTGCCATGGTCTGACGAATTGGCACAACTCACCCCGGCATTGATTCAAGAATCACTCGCTGGGCTCGAAAACAAATCGGCCGCCATGCAACTGCTCGGGGCGACATGGTTGCTGGCAAGTGAGCATCGGCTCGTTGCCATCGAGAAACTCAAATCGATCGCCTCCAGCGGTGACTCTCTGATGGCCTCCTATGCCAAAACCCAGCTATGGAGATTGGCAGCTTCCGAAGAGGTTTTCTCGAGCAATTTTGTCGATTGGATGTCCCTTCGCGATGCCTTGCCTGTTGCAGCCCAAGCTGGACCGACGATGCTCTTGGCGCATCGATTCGATCAAGCTGGCCAAACGAAGCTTGCACTGGCCGAATGGCTACGTATCACATCCTTGCATGAAGATCGCTATCATCTTAGAGACCAAGCTCTTCGAAAGGCGGTCGAAGCAGCTAAAAAAATCGGCGACCTAGAACTCGCGGCACGTCTATCCAAATAATGGGAACCTGAATGCTATCGACGCAAATCAATCTAAAAAACGTCTGGGTGATGGCTCGAAGTTGCATCGCGAGTTGCGCTATTCTTGGGACTTCGATTGCTTCAACAACCATGGCACAAGCACCCGCGGTGGGTGGACAAGCGAGTCCCGTTAGTTCGGCCAAGCCCAGCGATGCGTCTGACGATACGCTGTTTGAGATCATCTTCAGCGGTGGTCCACTAGGGGTGGCCATCATGATCGCTCTGATCGTGATGTCGATCCTCGCAGTTTACTTGATCATTGATCAGTGGCTGACGCTCAGGCGTAAGGATCTCTTGCCTGCGGATTTGAATGAAAACGTCCGGCAGTTGCTTGCCCAGGGAAAGCTCAAAGATGCCGACCAAGCTTGTCGAAACCAACCTTGCCCATTGTCTTATGTCTTGGCAAGCGGGATCGCGGAGATCGAGTACGGGTGGCCTGCGGTTGAAAAGTCGCTCGAGGATGCTTTGGCAGAGCAAGCAGCGCGGATGTACAGAAAACTTGAGTATCTGAGTGTCATCGGAAACCTAGCCCCCATGCTTGGACTGCTCGGTACAGTAGCCGGGATGATCTTGGCATTTCGAGAGGTAGCTTTGTCGCAAGGTACGGCGGGTGCCGGCCAGCTTGCATCAGGTATTTACTCGGCCCTGATCACGACCGTTGCGGGCTTGCTCATCGCCATCCCCGCTTTGGGAGCTTTTGCCGTTTTTCGCAATAGAATCGATGAAATCATGTCGGAAATGGCAACTTCGGCCCAGCAAGCATTTGGATCGATTCGACGCAGACTACCCGGCACGGCGGTTCCAAGACCGACATCTGTCCCCCCACCGAGGGGTTAATCGTCAATTTTGTCCCAGTTGCGACACTCGGGGAGCGAAACTCTGCGAACCTTGGTTAGTTTGCTACCAATGTTGCAGGTCTTGGGGTATCCTGTTGAGTCCCAAAAAACCCCGTTCCCCAATCATTCTTTGTCTTTTGGAATCCCTCTTGGCCGGTAGCTCCCCCCGAAACGATGACTCGGCATCCGTAGAGCCAGGCAACTGGAGTCCGGTGATCTATGCCCAGGCCCACAGCGATATCGGAATGCGTCGCGCTAACAACCAGGATAGCTTTGCAATTGTTTTAGCAAATGATGCCGAGAAATGGCAAAGGGCGGGTGATTTGTTGATTGTCGCCGACGGAATGGGAGCTCACGCCGCCGGGGAGCTTGCAAGCAGACTGAGCGTCGAGCTGATCCCTCATCATTATTCGAAACTCAATGCGAAGTACGATTGCCCAGAGGCCCTCGTGAAGGCCTTCGAGGAAACCAACCGAGAAATCAACCTTCGAGGTACGGTCAATCCTGAATTTCGCAGCATGGGAACGACCACCAGCGCAATCGCTCTTCTACCCATCGGGGGAGTGATCGCCCATGTGGGAGATAGCCGAGTGTATCGATTGCGAGGCCAAACATTCGAGCAATTGACCTTTGACCATTCGCTTGTTTGGGAGATGCAACAAGCTGGAGAGGTCAGCGAGGAGATGATCCGCAACAGCTCGATCCCCAAGAACGTCATCACGCGTTCTATGGGTCCTAGCCCGAGCGTTCAAGTCGATATCGAGGGACCATTCCCATTGCTCAAGGGGGACCGTTTCCTACTCTGCAGCGACGGGCTAAGCGGGCAAATAGCCGACGAAGAGATCGGGTTATTGCTGGGGCTGTTGGATCCCGCTACCGCCGTCAAGGCGCTTGTTGATTTAGCGAATTTTCGCGGAGGCCCCGACAATATCACGGTGGTCATCGGAGAGGTGCAAAGGGACTTTGGTATTGCCAATACTGCCGTTGCCGGCAATGCAACCCGCAACTCACCGGGATTTCCGGTAAGCTTTGGTGTCATCGCTGCCATCGGTTTGCTGGCTGCCGCCGCACTTGCTCTCGTGCAGCAGATACCCATTGCGATCCTCTCAGCAGCGGCGGCACTCGTGGCCCTTATTTCTGGTTGGGTGAAGATGGCAGCGAGCAAGCAGTCGGACCCGCAAGCAAAAGGCTTTGGCAAAGCCCCCTACAGAAAATACACCTGCAAACCATCGGCGACCCTGGCAAATCAACTCAAGAATGCCGTGGATGAGCTCTTTCAGTGGCTCAAAGAGAATTCAAAAAGCTCCAATCTTGATTCGATCGAGGTTCGTATCCAAGGGGCCAATCGAGAGATTGCAGCCAAAGACTACAAATCCTCGATCGCCAACTTCGCAAAATTGCTAGTCGATGTGATGCAGGAAATCCGAGACCGCCGCAAAGAAGATGATGACGGCCACGTCGATTACTAAAGCGTTTGATGACGAGCGCACTCTAGGCATTCAGCAGCACGATCACCAAAAGCCCCGTCCCAACCAAAGCGACCACGCACGCGACAATTCCTATGTTGGAACGAGGCATCATCGGATACTCACGCCTGAGTGTTTTGATGTCTCGATGGTACTCGAGCCACGCTAGCATCAGCGACAAGAGCCCTAATGCGATGAGTGTCAGTCCAAATTCCTTGGGGCCCAATAAAGTTGGTTTTGCTTCAGGCCTTGAAGTTCTACCATCTAAAAGATCCATTTGGAAAAACTTGTAAGCCGAAAATCCAAACGTGATTAGTGAAGTCGCAGTTCTTATCGCAGCCATGACTGTGCGCTCGTAAGCCACGCGGGTTCTTTCGATCGCCAAGCGGGTGGTTGTATCCAGTGGGATCGGAGCGGTATTATCGGAAGATTCCATCCTAGCTGGCCCCTTTTGCTTACATTCTCAACATGATTGACATGGATCTACCGACCGAATAACCTTCAGAAGGCGATTGGTACTACCATTGAAGTGTACACGAAGTAAAGATGTAAAGATTAGGAATCCTGGGTTGGCTTTGCCAACTTGAATCTGCGATCACTCCATGACGACGAACCTAACTTCCCACCAACGAAGCTTTTGCACTAGGCTCATTCGGGCACTAGTTCTGCTAGTTTGGTTTTTAGGAGTTCCGGGAATTCGACCCATCGTCCACCACCATCAGAGCGAAAAAACGTCCGCCTCAGAGTTGCAACAGTTGGCCTCGCACGTTCGAACTTATCCCCATGAGGAAACCCAGGATACCGCAAAACTACACCTGCATTGGCTGGTACTGATCGATGGTCATTCGATTTTGTCGTTCCCCAACAGTCCTGCAACTCAAGAGAGTCTATCGAGCAAATCGCTCAGCCAATGGTCAGATCCCTCGGAGTTCTCCAACACCGATTTTGAGGGTTCCGATTATCTTGAACCGGTCGTATCGAACGACCAACACAATTCAAATCGGTATCAAAGCCCGAGTTTCTCACGCCGATGCAACCAGATGCAAACCGCTCGGCATGCGCGTTTGACGTCCTTTTCAACGATCCGCTACTGCTCGGCATCTCTCTAGCCTGAATCGCATTCTTAGCGTTTCCTGTCATACCAACGACCGTTGGGCTCTCTGACAATTTCTGTACTCTGCGATCAACCATCTGTTATGAACACCTTTCAACATGCGCTTCGCGCTTGGCCCTTGCTATTGCTGACAACCCTCCTAGGTGCCGGTGCAACTTGGGCATTCAAATCCCGCCCCCCCGCCTCGGACGTTGCTTTAGCACCCAAGTCCGTACGGATCGAGCAACCAGAGGCCACTGGACAAGAGTCCAAACATACCGATTCGATCGAACTATCCGAAGAGCTTTGGAAGCCGAGCGGAATCGAGCTTCAAGCGCCTCAAGAGGAGTTGCTCGCTGTCCCGGTGAACCTCACTGGCAAAGTATCCTTGAACGAGGATCGCATTGCACACATCTACCCCATGGTGGAAGGTACCGTCGACGCGGTATCGGTCACACTGGGCCAAAATGTCAAAGCCGATGACTTGTTAGTCGTTATCCATAGCCGAGAGATTGGCCAAGCGAAACTCAATCTCTATCAGGCTCGATTGCAGCGAGAGATTGCAATCGTCAAAAGGGATCTTCAAACGCGCATTGCAGAGAATACACGTCGGCTGATCGAAGAACTCCGGCAACGCAGGCCGATTCAAGAGATCGAAAGCCGCTTTAGGACGCTCTCCATGGGCGACTATCGCGAAAGACTGCTAGCATCCTATTCCAACTACCTCAAATCCCAGGCTGATGTATCACGACTCGAAAATGTCAAAGATAGCGGTGCGGTTTCGGGCAAACTACTGATGACGGCTCAATCCAATCGAGATGCGGATTCGGCGACGTTCCAAGCCCGCATCGAACAGATCGAGTACGAGATGCAAACCGACATTCTCCTTGCAAATCAAACCGTGAGAGAGGCCGAAACACGCGTCGCCGTCGATGCGACAAGCTTGAGAATCTTAGGAGTGGATTCCAAAGACATTGAAAGTGTTGATCCAACCACTCAAGGAGAAGCGATATCCCATTACCCAATCCGCGCTCCATTCGAAGGAACGGTGATCACCAAGGATGTTACGATGCGAGAACAAGTTCGCCCGAGCTCCTCGGTGCTGACCGTTGCAGACTTGTCCACCGTCTGGATCACTGCCGATGTTTTTGAAGAGAATGTCCCGTTACTCAAATCGCTCGATCAGCAAACCGTCTCGATCGTCAACGAGGCGTGGCCTGACAAGTCCTTCTCCGCCAAAGTTTTTTACACCGGCGAAATTATGGACGAAAAGACCAGAACGATCTCGCTGCGCGCAATCGCACAAAACTCCGATCGCTTACTTAAACCTGGAATGTTCGTCAACGTCATCATTCCAGGCGCTCAAAACAGCACTGCTCTTACAATTCCTTCAGATGCCATCCAAGAACACGAAGGAAAGAAGTTTGTATTCGTACACAAAAAAGACACGCATTTCGACCGACGTGATATCCAGTTGGGGCAGAAAGCTCAAGGCAAAACAGTCGTGCTAAGAGGTTTGAGCCCCTCCGATAAGGTTGTGATCAAAGGAGCTTTCGTACTGAAATCCAAGATGCTCGCTGACTTGCTCGGCGAAGAGTAACCAACCAAACAACGAGCATCCTTCAGGAAAAAGTATCATTATGGTAAGCCCCATCATTCAATGGTCATTGCAAAATCGATTCATCGTGATCATCGCGTCGCTTCTGATCCTAGGCTTAGGTTTTGTAGCCGCTAGTCAGATACCGCTCGATGCAGTCCCAGACCTGACCAACGTACAGGTTCAAGTGCTAACGAACGCCCCATCCTTAGGCCCCGAAGAGGTCGAGCAATTCATCACCTTTCCGATCGAAAACGCCATGAGCGGAGTGCCCATGGTCGATGAGATTCGATCCATCAGCCGATTCGGCCTGAGCGCAGTTACCGTCACCTTTGAAGACGGTACGGATATCTATTGGGCCAGAAATCAGATCAACGAACGACTGCAACGAGCAAGGGAAAATATCCCACCCGGAATGGGCACTCCTGAACTAGGCCCAATCGCTACGGGGATGAGTGAAATTTACCAGTTTGAAGTCCGCGCAAAACCAGGCTTCCATTTTCCGCTCAACGAACTCCGTTCAATCCTCGACTGGCAGATCGCTTTTCAACTAAGAAGCGTAAAGGGAGTGGTAGAAGTCAATACCTTTGGTGGAGAACTTAAGACCTATGAGATTCAAGTCGACCCATCAAAGCTTCAAAACTACAGCATCTCCCTAGCGGATGTTTTTACTGCCCTGGATGAGAATAATGGAAATTCTGGGGGGGGCTACATAGTCCACGGATCCGAGCAAAGATTGGTTCGTGGCCAAGGATTGGTCGCATCGCTCGATGATATTCGAAACATCGTACTAGAGAGCCGCGAAGGAACGCCAATTCGTATCAAGGACATCGGCGATGTACGTTTTGCACCCATGCTCAGACAAGGTGCAGTGACTCGGGACGGAGATCGCGAAGCGGTCATCGGTATGGTGATGATGATCATGGGTGGAAATAGCCGTCGTGTCGTTGAAGATGTCAAGGAGAAAATTCACGACATCCAAAAAACACTCCCCGAAGGAATCCAGATCGAAACGTTTTACGACCGAACCGAACTGGTGGAAAAAACGATCCATACCGTGGCTGAGAACATCGGGATTGGCGTTATCCTAGTCATCGTCATGCTCATCATCCTGCTTGGGGATCTGCGAGCAGGACTCATCGTTGCTGCGGCAATCCCACTTTCAGCCATGAGCGCGCTGATCGCCATGCGTTATGCGGGTGTTTCCGCGAACCTGATGAGCCTCGGGGCAGTCGACTTTGGTGTGATCGTCGACGGTGCCGTCGTCATGATCGAAAACTGCATGCGGCAAGCGGCCAACCATCTGAAAAGCAATCCTGGCAAGAAAGTCCCCCTGCACGTATTTCGTTCCTCTGCCCTAGAAGTCGGTAAACCGATTCTCTTTGCAGGCTTGATTGTCATCATCGTATTTATCCCCATCCTGAGCCTCCAAGGCATGGAAGGGAAAATGTTTCGCCCCATGGCCTTCACCTTTATGACGGCGCTCTCCTCGGCACTGATTCTTTCTGTCACTGTCATGCCTGTTCTTGCATCTCTATTCCTAGCCCGATGGATCCAGCAAAAAGACACCGTCGTAGTTCGAGGCTTGCGAAGGCTCTACGAGCCATGCCTGCAATTCGCAATGAAGCATCCGGTTGGAATGCTAACAACCGCGCTATTGCTGTTTGCAATCAGCGTCGGACTAGCTCGGCAATTCGGTACCGAATTCGTTCCAAAACTCGATGAAGGAGATATTGCAATCCAGGCCACTCGACTGCCAAGTGTATCTCTGGAAACCTCCATCGAGATGACCAAAGGTATCGAAAGGTGCCTGCTCAATTTCCCACAAGTTCTCACGGTCGTATCCAAAACCGGACGTCCCGAAATTGCAAACGATCCGATGGGTGTGTATCAAACCGACGTGATCGTCCGGCTAAAACCTAAAGACCAGTGGCCTGTGAACATTTCCAAAGACGATCTGGTAATCCAAATGCGCCAAGCCCTGGCAAAAGAAGTTCCAGCCAACGCATTTAGCTTCACTCAGCCAATCGAACTGCGAGTCCAAGAACTTGTCGCAGGGGTGCGATCGGATATCGGACTGAGTCTCTACGGAGACGACCTCGGAGTACTCAAGGCCAAAGGGGACGAACTCGTCCAAGCACTTATGCGGGTCGATGGTGCCGCAGATGTCGCAGCCCAACAGATCGCTGGACTTTCCTATTGCACAGTCACCGTCCGACGCGATGCGCTGGCTCGTTACGGAATCCATGCTCGCGATGTTCTCGATGCGGTCGCTTGTGTAGGCGGGAAAGTCGTCGGTCAGGTCTTCGAAGGACAGAGGCGATTCCCGATGCAAGTCCGACTGACCCCCGAATGGCGTACCGATGTTGAGAAGCTTTCGCAGCTTAAAGTCGAAGACGCCACAGGTCGGCAGATACCGATCTCCCAAGTTGCAGATATTCAGGTTTCCGACGGACCGGTCGAGATCAGCCGGGATGCCATACGCAGAAGATTGCTCATCAGTTGCAATGTTCAAGGGAGGGATTTGGGTGGCTTTGTAGCACAAGCCCAACGCATCGTCGAAGAGTCTGTCGAATTACCACCTAACTACATCCTGCACTGGGGTGGCCAATTCGAAAATCTACAAGAAGCCTCAAAACGCCTTGCGATCGCCGTACCCGTCGCTCTGCTGCTCATCTTCTCCTTACTTTACGTGACGTTCAACTCTGTTCGACTCGCTCTGCTGATCTATTTAAACGTACCGATTGCTGCAACAGGCGGAATTCTCGCTCTTTGGCTTCGCGGTATGCCCTTTTCGATCTCCGCTGGTGTTGGCTTCATTGCGCTTTTCGGTATCGCCGTAATGAATGGAGTCGTGCTGATTGAACATATCAGGCATCTTAGAACTCATGGCTCGAATCAGCTCGATGCAGTGATGCATGGAGCGATGGATCGCCTAAGGCCCGTGTTTATGACCGCTGCCTGCGGAGCCTTAGGCTTTATCCCGATGGCCATATCAGGTAGCTCGGGGGCCGAAGTGCAGCGACCATTGGCAACCGTGGTCATCGGAGGACTCTTCACCTCAACAGTTCTGACCTTGCTGGTTCTGCCGAGTATCTATCGATGGTTTGAACCCAAGCCCTCGGAGGAATCCATCGAGGATCACCGGTAGATCCAAATTTCCTGTATAAACAGAATCGCTACGGCAAACATCAGAACCCCCACCCCTTGAGGATCTTATGATTCGTACCGATATTGATCTGAAACGACAGGGCAAGCAACAAGGCTATCTTCGGGTTCCCTATTCCCATAACCTGGGGGGATGGGCCAATGTCATGATCCCGATGACGATCATCGCAAACGGTACAGGACCGACCGCGCTAGTGCTCGGTGGAAATCACGGAGATGAGTACCAAGGGCAAATAGCGATCATGAAACTCGCCCGAGCGATATCGCAGGAACAAGTCCACGGAAGGCTGATCCTGATTCCATCGCTAAATTTTCCGGCAGCGTTGGCCTCCACGAGACTCTCCCCTATCGATGGCATGAACCTGAATCGAGCCTTCCCAGGTGATGCAGAAGGTTCCGTGACGAGCCAAATTGCACACTACCTGACCCATGAACTTTTTCCGATTGCCGATGCAGTCATCGATATCCATTCGGGAGGTCGCAGCATGGAGTTCGTTCCCTGTTCGCATATGCATGTGGTCTCCGATCTTTCGCAACGCCAAGCGATGCTCGATGCAATGCTTGCATGGAACACCGAGTTCTGTTTTCTCTACACCGATATCGCGGGCACAGGCCTGCTACCGGTCGAAGCCGAGAATCAGGGCAAGACGGTCGTAACGACTGAGCTTGGTGGGGGCGAGGCGATACCTGCCAATGTTCATAGGATCGCTCACGATGGACTCGTCAATGTCCTGCGTCATCTGAATGTACTCGATGGCCCCGCAGTCACCCGAACAGCTATGGGACTTCCTCCATCGATTTTGACCCAGGCGCTCGAAGCCAAGAATTATCTGCTAGCACCCGAATCAGGGATATTCGAAGTCTGTTTGGATTTAGGTTCCAAGGTCTCGGTGGATCAAACGATCGCTAGAATCCATTTCTTGGAAAGACCCGACCGCGAGCCGATCGAGATCGTATCGCCAAAAGATGGCTATCTCATTTGCATGAGATCGCCTTGCAAAACCCAACAAGGTGATTGCATCGCTGTCATCGGTGAGGCCGTTTCGATCGAGTCGGTCATGGGAAGATAGAATCGTAACAGGACTCTCCTGGCCGTTACCGAGAAACTTGCTTGATGGCCCCCCTTGTAGGGCGGGGCTCTGACCCGCATGCCGTTGGTGTGATAAACCAACGCCGGGCCTGGAGACCCGGACTACGCGTTGAGTAAATCACCATAGGACATCCAGGCTTCCTGGTACGTTCTGCGATTCGAGGGACCTGTAGGGCGGGGCTCTGACCCGCACGCCATTGGTGTGATAAACCACCGCCGGGCCTGGAGACCCGGACTACGCTTTAAGTAAATCACCAGAGGACAACCAGGCTCCCTGGTACGTTCCGCGATTCGAGGGATCTGTAGGGCGGGGCTCTGACCCGCATGCCATTGGTGTGATAGACCACCGCCGGGCCTGGAGACCCGGACTACGCTTTAAGTAAATCACCATAGGACATCCAGGCTCCCTAGTACGTTCCGCGATTCGAGGGATATGTAGGGCGGGGCTATGACCCGCATGCCATTGGTGTGATAAACCACCGCCGGGCCTGGAGACCCGGACTACGCTTTAAGTAAATCACCATAGGACAACCAGGCTCCCTGGTACGTTCCGCGATTCGAGGGATATGTAGGGCGGGGCTATGACCCGCATGCCATTGGTGTGATAAACCACCGCCGGGCCTGGAGACCCGGACTACGCTTTAAGTAAATCACCAGAGGACATCCAGGCTCACTGGTACGTTCCGCGATTCGAGGGACCTGTAGGGCGGGGCTCTGACCCGCATGCCATTGGTGTGATAAACCACCGCCGGGACTGGAGACCCGGACTACGCTTTAAGTAAATCACCAGAGGACATCCAGGCTCACTGGTACGTTCCGCGATTCGAGGGGACCTGTAGGGCGGGGCTATGACCCGCACGCCGTTGGTGTGATAGACCACCGCCGGGCCTGGAGACCCGGACTACGCGTTGAGTGAATCATCAATGGACATCCAGGCTCCCTGGTACGTTCCGGGATTCGAGGGACCTGTAGGGCGGGGCTCTGACCCGCACGCCGTTGGTGTGATAGACCACCGCCGGGCCTGGAGAACCGGACTACGCTTTAAGTAAATCACCATAGGACATCCAGGCTCCCTAGTACGTTCCGCGATTCGAGGGACCTGTAGGGCGGGGCTCTGACCCGCATGCCATTGGTGTGATAAACCACCGCCGGGCCTGGAGACCCGGACTACGCTTTAAGTAAATCACCAGAGGACAACCAGGCTCCCTGGTACGTTCCGGGATTCGAGGGACCTGTAGGGCGGGGCTCTGACCCGCACGCCGTTGGTGTGATAGACCACCGCCGGGCCTGGAGACCCGGACTACGCTTTAAGTAAATCACCATAGGACAACCAGGCTCCCTGGTACGTTCCGCGATTCGAGGGACCTGTAGGGCGGGGCTCTGACCCGCACGCCGTTGGTGTGATAAACCAACGCCGGGACTGGAGACCCGGACTACGGGTTGAGTGAATCATAAAAGGACATCCAGGCTCCCTGGTACGTTCCGGGATTCGAGGGACCTGTAGGGCGGGGCTCTGACCCGCATGCCGTTGGTGTGATAAACCACCGCCGGGCCTGGAGACCCGGACTACGCTTTAAGTAAATCACCATAGGACAACCAGGCTCCCTGGTACGTTCCGCGATTCGAGGGACCTGTAGGGCGGGGCTCTGACCCGCATGCCGTTGTTGTGATAGACCATCGCCGGGCCTGGAGACCCGGACTACGCTTTAAGTAAATCACCAGAGGACATCCAGGCTCCCTGGTACGTTCCGCGATTCGAGGGACCTGTAGGGCGGGGCTCTGACCCGCATGCCGTTGGTGTGATAGACCATCGCCGGGCCTGGAGACCCGGACTACGCGTTGAGTGAATCACCGTAGGACATCCAGGCTCCCTGGTACGTTCCGCGATTCGAGGGACCTGTAGGGCGGGGCTCTGACCCGCATGCCGTTGTTGTGATAGACCATCGCCGGGCCTGGAGACCCGGACTACGCTTTAAGTAAATCACCAGAGGACATCCAGGCTCCCTGGTACGTTCCGCGATTCGAGGGACCTGTAGGGCGGGGCTCTGACCCGCACGCCGTTGGTGTGATAGACCACCGCCGGGCCTGGAGACCCGGACTACGCGTTGAGTGAATCACCGTAGGACATCCAGGCTCCCTGGTACGTTCCGCGATTCGAGGGACCTGTAGGGCGGGGCTCTGACCCGCATGCCATTGGTGTGATAAACCACCGCCGGGCCTGGAGACCCGGACTACGCTTTGAGTAAATCACCAAAGGACATCCAGGCTCCCTGGTACGTTCCGCGATTCGAGGGATCTGTAGGGCGGGGCTCTGACCCGCACGCCGTTGGTGTGATAGACCAACGCCGGGCCTGGAGAACCGGACTAGGCTTTAAGTAAATCACCAGAGGACATCCAGGCTCACTGGTACGTTCCGCGATTCGAGGGACCTGTAGGGCGGGGCTCTGACCCGCATGCCATTGGTGTGATAAACCACCGCCGGGCCTGGAGACCCGGACTACGCTTTAAGTAAATCACCAGAGGACATCCAGGCTCACTGGTACGTTCCGCGATTCGAGGGACCTGTAGGGCGGGGCTCTGACCCGCATGCCATTGGTGTGATAAACCACCGCCGGGCCTGGAGACCCGGACTACGCGTTGAGTGAATCATCAATGGACATCCAGGCTCCCTGGTACGTTCCGGGATTCGAGGGACCTGTAGGGCGGGGCTCTGACCCGCACGCCGTTGGTGTGATAAACCACCGCCGGGCCTGGAGACCCGGACTACGCGTTGAGTGAATCATCAAAGGACATCCAGGCTCCCTGGTACGTTCCGCGATTCGAGGGACCTGTAGGGCGGGGCTCTGACCCGCACGCCGTTGGTGTGATAGACCATCGCCGGGCCTGGAGACCCGGACTACGCTTTAAGTAAATCACCAGAGGACAACCAGGCTCCCTGGTACGTTCCGCGATTCGAGGGACCTGTAGGGCGGGGCTCTGACCCGCACGCCGTTGGTGTGATAGACCACCGCCGGGCCTGGAGACCCGGACTACGCTTTAAGTAAATCACCAGAGGACAACCAGGCTCCCTGGTACGTTCCGCGATTCGAGGGATCTGTAGGGCGGGGCTCTGACCCGCACGCCATTGGTGTGATAAACCACCGCAGGGCCTGGAGACCCGGACTACGCGTTGAGTGATAACATCCGTGTGGGGACAGAGGAGGGACGCTTTATTACATCGGGCCTAACTCGAGCGCTCGTAGATGATTTCGAAGAAATCATCTACGCTAGTAGCCAAACGGCTGAGGACAGCCGTTTTACATTCATTGGTGCTTATGAGAACCGCTCTTGGAGCGACAGAACTTCTATCTCCTTGTTGCGGCTGGCAAGCATCGCTTCAACTGCCACACGGCCCGCGGACAACGTTGTGATGCAAGGCACTCCATACTGAACCGAAGCCGCTCGAATACGCCCCTCATCGGTCCTAGCCCCTTTGCCATTGGGGGTATTGATGATCAAACTCACATCATCGTTCTTCAGATAGTCGATCAAATTCGGGTTTCCTTCGGCCAGCTTCTTAATCCGCGTTACAGGAATCCCCGCCTTTTCGATCTCCAGCGCCGTACCGGTCGTGGCTAACAACTTGTAACCCATGTCGTGAAGCTGCTTGGCCAAACAATCGATCCCCTGACGTTGCCGTGAGGCGATGCTCAAAAAGACGTTGCCCTCGGTTGGCAAAACAGTTCCTGCGGCAATCTGGCTTTTGGTGAATGCAATCGCAAAATCGTCACTGATTCCCATCACCTCGCCAGTCGAACGCATCTCAGGCCCCAAGACGATATCGACTCCAGCGAATTTTCTAAAAGGAAAAACCGCTTCCTTGACCGATATGCTCTTGGGGATCGGCTCCGAAGTTACACCGAGTTCTTTGAGTTTTTTGCCAACCATGACCTTGGCCGCAATATTGGCAACTGGCACCCCTGTGGCCTTGGCCACAAACGGAACGGTTCGACTTGCTCTGGGATTGACCTCTAAGACATAAACATGCTGATTGCCATCGTCTTCCTTCTTGATGGCAAACTGCACATTCATCAGTCCGACAACCCTGAGCCGCTGCGCCATGGCTTTCGTCGATTGCCGTATCTCAGCAAGAACTTCTTGACTGAGTGTGAACGAAGGGATCACGCAAGCCGAATCGCCCGAGTGAACGCCCGCTTCTTCGATATGCTCCATGATCCCCATGATGACCACGTCTTGCCCATCGGAAATCGCATCGACATCCACCTCGATGGCATCTTCAAGAAATCGATCGATCAGTACCGGTTGGCCCTGGGCAACAACGAACGCTTCGGCAACAAACCGTTCGAATTGGGAATGGTCGTAACAGATCTCCATGGCCCTTCCGCCGAGCACAAAGCTTGGGCGCACCAAACACGGGAAGCCGATTTTCTGAACCTCAGCTCGAGCTTGCTCCATCGTCCTAGCAATTCCATTCGCCGGTTGCTTGAGCGAAAGTTCTTGGATGAGCTTCTGAAATTTTTCACGATCTTCAGCATCCTCAATCGTTTCAACGCTCGTGCCTACGATCGGTACTCCCGCATCGGCAAGAGCTCTGGCCAGATTCAAAGGGGTCTGGCCTCCGAACTGAACAATCACGCCATCGGGTTGCATGCGATCGTAGATGTTCAGGACATCTTCGGTCGTCAGAGGCTCGAAGAACAATAGATCGCTCGTATCGTAATCGGTGCTGACCGTCTCTGGATTGCTGTTGACCATGATCGACTCGATGCCGATCTGACGCAGTGCGTAACTCGCATGGCAACAGCAATAATCAAACTCGATCCCTTGGCCGATTCGGTTTGGCCCCCCACCGAGAATCATCACGCGCTTTTTACCTGGCTCTTTGAGCGGAGTCTCATCTTCGCTCTCGTAAGTGCTGTAATAATAAGGGGTATAAGCCTCAAATTCCGCGGCGCAGGTATCGACCGATTTGAAAGTCGCTTTGATCCCCCGCGAGAGTCTCCAAGCTCTGATCTCTTCGTCGTCGCTCGATAGTAGGGTCGCAAGCTGCCGGTCAGAAAATCCCATTTGTTTGGCTTGTCGAACCTGATCGGTGCTGGCCAGATTCAGTGACGCAGTTCTGCGCAAGGAGTTTTCCATCTCGACGATTTGCTGGAGTTGGTCCAAGAACCAAAGGTCGATGGCAGTGATCGCATAGATCTCCTCGATGCTCATGCCGCTGAGCAACGCGTACCTTAGGTACCAAACACGCTCGGCATTGGGCCTGGATAGTTTGTTGCGGATCTCTTCCTCGTCTGGTCTGCGATCGGTGTACCAGAGGTCTTTGCTATCGGAACCAAACCCGAAAGCACCCACTTCGAGTCCACGCAGAGCTTTTTGGAAGGATTCCTTAAACGTTCTGCCGATGGCCATCGTCTCGCCCACGCTCTTCATCTGCGTGGTAAGAGTCGAATCTGCTTCCGGAAATTTTTCGAACGCAAACCTCGGAATCTTGGTAACGACATAGTCGATCGTCGGCTCGAAGCAAGCTTGCGTTTTTTGGGTGATGTCGTTTTTGAGTTCCCACAATCGATAGCCGACAGCAAGCTTTGCGGCGATTTTGGCGATCGGAAACCCGGTCGCTTTGCTTGCCAGTGCGCTGGATCGACTCACACGCGGGTTCATTTCGATGACAATCATCCGACCGGTCTTCGGATGGATGGCAAACTGGATATTCGATCCGCCGGTTTCGACGCCGATCTCGCGAATAATCGCAAGACTAGCATCTCGCATGCGCTGGTATTCTTTATCGGTCAGTGTCTGCGCAGGTGCCACGGTGATTGAATCACCGGTATGCACACCCATGGGGTCGAAATTCTCGATCGAGCAGATGATCACGACGTTATCTTCCACGTCGCGCATCACCTCCATCTCGTATTCCTTCCAGCCGATGATCGATTCTTCGATCAAGACCTCGGTGATAGGAGACAAGGTCAAGCCGTTTTGGACCAGCGCGTCGAACTCATTGCGATTATAAGCGATCGCAGATCCGCTACCACCCATTGTGAAGCTTGGCCGCACGACGCATGGCAAGCCAACATCGGCTAGCGCCTCGCGTGCCTCGCTGATCGTATGGACGACATGCCCGCGGCATACCTCCATACCGATTTTCTCCATGGCCAACTTGAATGCGTCGCGAGCTTCCGCCTTGTGGATCACCTCGGGATTCGCACCGATCATCTCGCAACCGTATTTCTCCAACACTCCGTGCTTGGCCAAATCCATTGCGATGTTCAGGGCCGTTTGCCCGCCAAGCGTCGGCAAAATCGCATCGGGACGCTCCCGATCGATCACCTTGGCGACGTACTCCCAGGTCAGAGGCTCGATGTAAGTCCGATTGGCTAGCGCCGGATCGGTCATGATCGTCGCCGGATTGCTGTTGACCAGCACGACCTCAAAGCCTTCCTCGCGGAGGGCTTTGCAAGCTTGGGTCCCCGAATAATCAAACTCGCAGGCTTGTCCAATAACAATAGGGCCTGATCCGATCAACAGAATCTTTTGGATGTCGGTCCGTCGGGGCACGTGTTGCCAGCCTTTCGGGTTTTTAGGAGTAAAGGAATCGTCTATTTACGTCGAAACAGCGGCCCCGCGTAGCGGGCTCCTTCGCCAAGCTCTTCTTCGATCCGCAAGAGTTGGTTGTACTTGGCCATCCGATCCGACCTCGAAGCCGAACCGGTCTTGATCTGACCTGTCGACAGCGCGACAGCCAAGTCGGCAATCGTCGAGTCTTCGGTCTCACCGCTTCGGTGACTCGATATGCTCGTATAGCCGTTGCGATGGGCAAGCTGGATCGCTTCGATCGTCTCTGTCAGAGTGCCGATTTGATTCACCTTGATCAAAATGCTGTTGGCGATCTTCGCGTCGATTCCGCGTTGCAATCTCTCGGTGTTGGTAACAAACAAGTCATCACCTACAAGTTGAACCTTCGAGCCGAGCTTATCGGTCAGTTTCTTCCATGAGTCCCAGTCGTCTTCTGAACAACCGTCTTCGATCGAACAGATTGGATAATTGGCTACCCAATCGGCCAAGAAATCGACCATCTGGTCACCGGAAAGTTGCTTGCCATCGATCGTGTACTTGTGCGTTTTCTCGTCATAAAACTCTGTAGCAGCGACATCCAACGCGATGTAGATCTGCTTGCCCGCTTCATATCCAGCTCGCTTGATGGCTTCCATGATCAGATCGAGAGCTTCTCGGTTGCTCTTGAGATCAGGAGCAAAACCACCTTCGTCTCCCACAGCTGTGTTTAGCTTCTTTTCATTGAGCACTTTCTTCAGGTTATGGAAAATTTCCGTTCCAGCCCGGAGAGCTTCGCTGAAGCAATCGAAACCCAAGGGCATGACCATGAACTCTTGAACATCGACCGAGTTATCCGCATGCTGGCCACCATTGACGATGTTCATCATCGGCGCCGGTAGCAGGTGAGCACCAGCACCTCCGAGATATCGATACAGTGGTTGTCCGGTAAAGCTCGCTGCAGCTTTGGCAACCGCAAGCGAAACACCGAGCATGGCGTTTGCACCTAGATTCTTTTTATTAGGAGTGCCATCGAGCTCGCGCAATGTCGCATCGATCGAACGTTGATCGAGAGCATCCATACCGATGAGTTCATCGGCGATCTTCTCCTGGATGTTCGCAACGGCACCCAAAACACCCTTGCCCATGTACTTGGACTTGTCCCCGTCACGCAATTCCCAAGCCTCGTGGGCTCCGGTGCTTGCTCCGCTTGGAACAGCCGCTCTGCCAAACGACCCATCGACCAATCGTACATCGACCTCGACGGTTGGATTTCCCCGGGAATCTAAGATTTGGCGGCCTTGGATGTTCTCGATCAAGCTCATGATAAGGTCTCAAAATGTGGGAGAAACGGCACCCGACTTCGTCGGTTCCAGGGACTCTTTTCCAACTCGGTCCCCTCGGTGACGAATTCTGCCCGATAATTCAAATTTTTGCTAGTCATGCTAAGGATCCCGACTCCATAAAACACTCTAGAACTCAGAGGATCATCGAGAATTCCTTTTCCAAGATCCATTTCCATTGCTCCGTATGGTAAAACCGGGCACTTGGGCTGGCAGTACAATCCAACGGTTTGATTTGACTAGATTAATTGCTCGAATAAAGGCGATCCCCTGCATGTTTACCGGCTTGGTTGAATCGAAAGTCCCCCTCATTCAAAACATCGATATCGGGCCGGGACGACGAATGGTCTTTGACCTAGGGGAACTATGCTTTTCAGACGGCAAGCCGGTGTCCTTGGGCGACAGCATCGCGCTTTCAGGTTGTTGCTTGACGGTTGTTGAAATCGAAGCAAGCCAATGCCATTTCGAGCTAGGATCGGAGACCCTTTCAAAGACCAAATTTGGGCAGTTGCAGGTCGGGCAAACCGTCAACTGCGAGCGATCGCTCCGAGTAGGCGATAGGATGGGGGGGCATTTCGTCACGGGCCATGTCGATGGGCTTGGTCGAGTCTCGGGGATTCGGACCGAAGGCCAATGGATGTTTTACGAATTCAGCGCACCTTTGCATCTGCTGCGTCAAATGGCCCCTAAAGGTTCGATTACGGTCGATGGCGTCAGTTTAACTCTGGTTCAGGCCAACGACACTCTATTTTCCGTCGCCTTGATCCCGCACACGCTTTCGGTCACGACCTTAGGGGAACTTGCCGTCGGTGATTCCGTTCACTTAGAAACCGACTTGTTGGCAAAGTACATCGCCCGGCAACTGGGGACTGAGGTTTGATAACCGAGGGTAGAAAAAGCAGTTAAGAGGATTCGTACCTGAGTATGTAGATGTATTGCGAGTAGATTTGACGACTTGAAGATTGCTTGCAACCATTCGCTCATAGCGAACATTCACTTAGACTGATGGAGTTGATCGATTCGCTAACGCCAGCACCAGCAACCGCTTGCGTGGGCTGCTGGTGCTTTGCTCGGGGACTTGACCACCACCGCCACTAGACGAAGAAAGGGCGACAACTCGGAATCCAATTGACATCGATGATCCCCATATCGAGCGGCTCATTTTGCAAGCACCTCTTCCGACGCATCCAAAACTTCCCCCAAGATAATCCGGCGGAACTGATCGAACGAATGGTCCTCTCAGAACTGACTAGATAAAGCGACGAACTTTGGTGGGAAAGGATAACTCGATTCGTGTTAGGGCGAAGATTCCTCGACAATCTTGCGGAACACGCTGATCGCCGTTTCATAATCCTGCTTGGCTCCCGTACGTTCGTCCGTCCGATATGTATGGGCTTTTGATTTCCAACATTGCTCGACGCAACGCAAGCACCACTCTGCACTAAAACGATTGGCGCGTATGGGGCGATTTTTGACAATCAGAAAAACGGGATTCGTGTGAGCGGACGGCATAACCCGAATCGCAGCCCATGAGCTTTTCTCAATACGATGCTTAAATCGAACAGTGTGTTCCTCTCCATTTGCTGCGATCAACTGCTCGGAAACTGGATATCCGTTGACGATCAATTCAACCTGCCGCATCGGGACAGACAAATCGGAGGTGGGAGTCTCCTTGGTCGAAGCGAGCGAAGCGGCATTAACTTCGAACGTGACATCTTGATCGTTCGAAAGTGATATTTTGCTGTCATGTGTCCCAATTTCCAATGCTGCTACAGTATCAGTCGATGCAGTAAAGTCCATCAGGTGCGTTCGACCGTCGCTTACATAGCTTCGGCCGGCAGCAATGGCGTCGCACCAACTGTCAAAGTCCAATTTCCCATCGAGCTTAGCGTAAACTCGACCGATACCAACTCGCTCGCCACTCATGCATGGGAAATCCGTCTCGCCGCTTGCGCGTACCGGAAAACCACAATTCAACACGTGATACCACATGTTGAACTCGGCTGTTCGGTCGCTGTTCATCGTCGATATGAAATCAACGGCTGGAACCAGGATGCCATGAGGTCCCTCCACTTGGTGAGCCACGTTCATGATGAATTCGTTCGCGCCAATTCCATCAAAGGCCGGAATGTTGAACGTTGGCAAACCGTCAGGCCCATCCATCGTATCAGTACCAGGCACTCGATCTATGAAGCGAGTCAAGCCACTCGAGGAATGCGCCGGTCCGCAGACCGCTCCCTGCTTCTTCGCCCAACGTAACGTATTCAATCCAAGCGTTGGCCAGTGCTCCTTCGAGTCGCCACCGTCCGGAATCTGCTGTTGGAGCCGAAGCAAGTTGAGATGCCCTGACGCATGAGAGCCAAACCCAGAAACCTCCACGTCGTACCGAATCAGATAAGGATATCGACTGTTTCTGTCCAATTGCCCCGTGAAGAATCGCTTTTGGAAATCGAAACAAGGTCCCCATGTTAAGCAACATCCGACTTTCAGGTCTTCACCCATGCAATGTCGCAACATGTCCGGCGGTTGCACTCCTTGCGTTGGACTTTCGTAGTGCGCACAACCGGCTGCGTGAATATGGTGATCTCCCGACCAATAGCCGCGACGTGAAGGATCAATCCAGCGTCTCACGCGGTACTCTAACTCAACGGGCTCCTGGCCGACAACCAACTCCTTGGCCTCAACGAGCGTTTCCGGTCCTCGCGAGCATGTGACTTGGTAACGCCCTTTTGGAAGACGAATGGTCTCCCCATCAGATCGATAGATTTGACGCTGAAAGAAAAAGTCGGGAGCCAATCGCTTGCTCTGCGGTGGATACACTCGCCCCGATTCGTCAGTAATCTCAAAACAACCCATGGCTGGTCGATCAGGATCATCGATGACGCGAAAGGTGACCAACTGCGAAGAACGCGTTTGCAGCGTAAAGTCTGCGCCGCTCCAGTCATATCCTCCGTCAGCATTACACAACTCGATCCAGTCGATCCGCATGCGACCGGGCTTACCATTTGGATCGATACGAACTCCGGTTAAACGACCTTCCTCGGACAACGGGATTTCGTACAACATGTCACGCCCCGCTTCGACTTGAAACGATACGACGTGATTTCCGTCGGGCTGCGGGCGCTCGTCGCTCCACCAAAACACTTGCCCGACACCAGCTTCCTCAGACTTTGCCCAAAACCGTAGCAGGAACTTGCCCGGCTTGGCCGGCTCGGCCAAAGACGTCGCAAAAAACGGATCATCACCTGTCCCAGTAACATGCAAAGCGGCATCCTCGACTCGCAATGTGACATCATTCTGCGATTGCCAACCTGCTGTATCTTGATCAAATCGCCAATCGGCAATGATCGAACTGTCGCGCCGCACATTGGTCTTACCCGTGACTGACGCTGCAAACTCGAGTCGCACAGATCGCCGACCTACATCGCGTGCGTAGATCTCGACGATCCGATATTCGAGCGGCAAGCCGGTCAGAGATGGTGTCATGGGCTGACCGTCAAACATGGCAAGCCCAAGCCAGCGCGATTCGACTTCCTCGGGCGGAGAATGTGGCAAAGGGCGAGCATTAGGGCTGTCTATTCGCAATCGAGCTCGCAGTTCCTTAGGATTCACCACCTTAATGAGGTAAGTTCGCCAACCTTGCTCATCCAATTCAGCACTCTCCCGAGCGGGAATAACGATCGGAGCAGTGCTCTCAGAAACTGAAACGGCAGCCAAGCAAAGCGGATCAAGCAGCTTTTGAACACGCGCCGAATACTTCGCATCATCCTTTAGCTCGGCCGCCCGATTCAGCTCATTAAGAATGCGATCAGATAGCGGTACCCCCAAGTGCGACATCGCATCGCGAATGCGTCCAACTTGTGCGATCAACGGTTGCTGATCGACCTGGTCCACAATCGGCCAATCAGCTGCTTGCAATAGGAACGATGTGCAACTGACCACAATCAGCCAAAATACCGCACGAAACATGTTCATCGAAAAACCTCAGGATTCTATCGGTAATAGCGGAATGATTTGATTCCGCAAGCGAAATTGGACCTTGATTACAAAGGCTATCTTTGGCGGTCTATCTTTTTGCGCCAGTAGCCTGGGAGACCATCATGGTACGGCGGGCTTGAGCAACGCTCTATAGTCGTTTCGCGGAACACACTTGAAGAGTATGTCGGCGGCCGCGCGAAAGCCCAAGTCCTGCGTCCCTTGCCCTACGTCCGCCTCAAAACGCACCTCTCGATGCCCGGTCTCCGTACAACGAAACTCTGCTAATTTCCATTCGTGCTCTTCTCCCGATAATAGCGAGCTTGAAAACAAGTTGTCGAGCAGTTGAATCGAACACCAGGATGCAGGAAGGCTTTTGTCGGTGGCAAGGTCCAGGGCGTGAAGTCGCAACGGAGCCGCAACACGTGCTTCATTGTGCACCTCGACCAAGAACCTATGCGTGCGATGCTGAACTACTGTTTCAGGCGAAGTCACCAATGCCAATTTGACCCGTGATTCCGGATTAATGTGAACTCGCAACCAGGTGATCGGCTCCGCCACTTTGCTGAGGTCATAGTCATTTTTCGATTGCGATAGCTTATTCACAAACTCTGGTTCATGTCCATGATGTGAGGCAAAGCTGGATTGCATCAGCAGCCGATCACGACGAGCGGCTAAATCCTGCTCATCGTATTTCCCACCCTGAGACTGCATAACACGTTGATATCGTCGAATCGATTCATCAACATATGCTACAGCCTGATCGCGTTGCGATATGTTGGCAAACCTCCCTTTTGTCATTATGTCACGAGTGTGCATTCGCATTCGATCAATCCATTCCCGCGCCGTCGACTCGCGGAATACCGGTCGTCCTTCGCGATGAATGTAGATGGCACTCGTATGTGCAATATCCGCATGCCATAGCGGATTCCAGTGCCCGTTTCGAGAACATCTCGCAACAACCCAACGACTTTCATCGCCAGGAATTAAACAATCGATCACAAGTTCGCATTCTTCGGTTTCAACTTCCTTGATCAGTTGGCCATTGGACAAAATTTGCACTCGCCCCAGCGGAAAACGGGACATGGCCTTGAGTTTAACTGCCCTCGATTCTTTGTCGGTCAAGTGAATCACACTGCCGGGTCCCTGGCCATCAACGGTCAGGAACAAAAGTGGACCGGATGTCGTAAATGTCTGTCCGCGACGAATTCCATCGATCCACTTTTCGTAATCAAAAGGACCATCCATGGCAACATATGCACGAGCACAGCCGGCAATGCGAGCCGGATGGTCACTGCCGTTGGTCAGAGGCACTTGGAAACCACAATCCAGTACCCGATAGTAATCGTCAGGATCTAGTTGATCGATCGAATCGGTCAGGCCTTGAATGGCATTCAACGGCAATTCATGATTTGCCCCAACTCCGTGCGCTTCAATGCTGATCCCGCCCTGGCCGCGTGCTTCAAGAATCGCTGACTTGTTCAATGGGAAATCGACCGAGTCGTCACCAGCGATTTGCGGGCCGGTGCCGATTGGTAATACGAGCCACTGGAGATTCAGCAAACAAAGATGGCCATACAGATTCTGATTGCGATACTCTTCGGCCATTTCAATGTGATAATTCGTATCACTCAGATCACGAACAGGCCCGATCGGAGCTTGAGAAGGCTTGATAAACGCGTCGTTTCTCGTTCGATGTAGCAATGTCAAGTTATTTGCAACTCGCAAATCTTCCGCTCGTTGAACTAGTCCAAGATCAGCGAGCGGCAAGTCAACGTTCCACGCATTGGTCACCCAATGAATGTGCGTATCGCCACTAATCCAACCTGACGCTGCCGCATCGTAGAACCTTTGAGATCGCAACGTAACAGCATGCACCTCCCCAGGCTTGACTTCAACAGTTTCTGTCGCCAACCGATGTTCGAAGCCACGTTCCAAGGTCACGGAAATATTCCCCGGCGGGACATCGATTTCGAATTCATCCTTCGCATAGAAAAATGGGATCGCTGCAACCGCAGGCGTTGTCAACTCAAGGATCGGCTTTTCGAGGAATGACGGATTACCCGCAAAGCTACCAGCCCTTCGCAATTGGCCATCGCTACCCTCGACCCAAACTCGACCTGCAGTCGGAGCCTCCGCATCGCCATCTATCATCTTTACATGCAGCTTGGCCGCAGGCACAATTTTCACAGGCAATTCAATCGATCGAATATCCGAACCAGAAGTGAACGTAAATCTCGTAGATGCACCTTCGGATCCAACCGACAATAACATCGGTTGTTGGCATCCGGGAAGTACGGTCATCGGCCGCGAAGGATCTTGCAAGTCCGAGTCGGCTATGATCTGTAAAGCGTGATCGGTCTCGTTTCGTAAGTTGACAATGACATAGCGCGACAACCCCTTGGCGACCACAACCTCAGGCAATGGTGCGTTCCAGGTGAGAGTATCGGAGCGCCATGTAGCCGACAAAGTTGCAAGACGTTGTTGCAACGCATCGGCCAGCACTTGCCGCTTTTCCTGCAATTCGATTAATCCGATCGCTTGCGGTGACTGCGTCGCGAGACGATTCTCTTCGATCAGATGCTGGACTACTTGCGTCTGGATCGCCAGTGGACAGCGACCTGCCAGGTCCAACAAGAACTCGAACTGAAAGTATGCGACTTGACGATCAAACTCCGAAGGGGGTGAGTTAGCCTCTTGAGCGACCGTGGGAATCGAGCTATCGGTTGTGGTCGATTTGTTGCGGTGAAACTCCGGCGGATGCGCTTTAGTTCTACCGGCGATGATACAAGCCGTAACCAAAGCCAGGCTACAGATGCAAATCAGATTTCTCTCCGTTCTAATTCTCATCCATACACTTTTCTGTCTTGAAGCTTCTGGTTTGCGAAAAACAGCGATCACCAGCGGAAACTCAGTGGTTTAACTGGTGCGGTCGAACGCATAGGCAACTATTTGATCTTCATAGGGCAAGCAAAAATCGCTCGCTTGCACAGCAAATCGATTGCTTGTAGGATATCCTACAAGCAATACTCATGAAAGGATAGTGCCTTTGAAATCCATGACAAAACCGCCCGAAGGACGACGAATCTCGGTGGTCGACGAAGTTGTCGAGTCGGTCGCTCAGTACATTCGTACCGGACAACTCCGGCCAGGAGATCGGCTCCCTACGGAAGCGGAGTTTGCATCCAAAATGCAATGCAGCCGCAATGTGCTGCGCGAAGCGATCGGCCGACTCAGCTCGCTTGGATTGGTCGAAGTCCGCCGAGGGACGGGGATGTTTGTCGGCACGACGAATGCCGTTCGTGCTTGCGCTATCTTGCTTCGCTCTTCGCTTGCGATTACTAAACACGAACTGGTCGACTTTACTGAATTCAGGCGAGTCATCGAGGGCTACGCAGCGCGTCAAGCAGCGATGAAGGCCAGTGACGCTGAGCTTCAAGAATTGAGACGTTTGGCATCCAGCATTGACGAACCGGGGATCTCGCGCGAGGAAAGCTTTAGGCGGGATCAAGCTTTCCATCTTCGACTGGTCGAAGTTGGTGGCAATCCTTTGATGCGATCATTGCTCGAATCGTTGCTTGATTTCCTGGAAGCCTCGATGGACTCGACCACGGAGACTCCGCGCGACACCGAAGCTAGTCGAGCGCTGCATGAGGCGATTACTGATGCCTTGTGCCGACGAGACCCCGATGCCGCCGAAGAGGCCATGGAACTGAATCGACAACATACCATCAACCGCCTAACTGCCACTTCGGCCCAGCGACCAATAGGATAAGGGCACGGCAGATACTGCCCTTTTATCGAGAAAGTGGCAACCGTATTAGTCGGTCATCTAGCGATGCTCCGCGAATCCCGGAACCCACTGGAGTGCAGCATTTTATTTTAGCCAATAAGGTAACGAAAACGTGACTTTGCATCGTCGAGAATTCTTAGGAGCTTTGCCCATCGCCATGTCGACTCTACAGGCCAGCGGTCCATTGGCATCCGCCGATGATCCTTTCGCCGAATGGTTGCGTCCTTACGTCCTGAATCGCCAAACGCTCGATCAGTTTCTGGACGCGAAAGCTCCGATTTGGGCTCGCTTTGACCCTGATTTCGGTTACTTGCTGCGTAACTCGATGATGCGAGACGGCGTCGACGGAAGCTACACGTTGGCTCGATACGAAAGCACCGGCGCGCGTTGGCAAGTCAATTTTCGGGACCAACCGTGTCGAATAAACACGTACGGAGACAGTTTCACCCAAGGGCATCAAGTTAGCGATGGCGAAACCTGGCAAGAGATTCTGGCGGCTCACTTCTGCGAACCGATTCGCAATTTTGGCGTCGGAGGCTTTGGCGTCTATCAAGCTTACCGACGCTTGCTGGCAGTCGAGCCCACGGAACTGGGAGCCAAGCATCTCATCTTTAATATTTGGGGCGATGATCATCTGAGGAGCATCTATGCCTGGCGTTGGCTGGCATTTCCCAATAATGTCTTAGAGTCGATGTCGGGTGCCATGTTTCATGCTAATCCCTGGCTGCACGCTCGACTGGATGACCAGGGCCGTCTAGTCGAAATGCCGAACCTATGCCCGACCGAAGCGTCGCTTTATCGCCTTTGTGAACTTGATTTTCTTGTCGAAACCTTCCGCCAAGACGAGATCGCACAACTGCTTTTTGCCGAACGTACCGGTGAGTTACTTGATAACCAGCTGTTCAGTAAGCTAGCTGTTAAATGCAGTATCAACGAGCCCAAGCATTCGACGGCCGAGGAAATCAAGGTAGGGGCTTCTGTACTATTGCACTCCTATGCGGTGCAAGTTGGCATCGCTGTGATGGACAAATTGCATACTTATTTGCAACAGCGAGGAAAGGAACTCTTGGTCCTCCTGAGCTATCCGATTGGCGCGGTTTGGCACGCCTGCAACCGAAGCCCCGCAAGCGATCCCGACAATGTTGACTGGCATCCCCAGAAGTTCAAAGCGCATCTTGCCGCTCGTGGCATCCCGCTCGTCGACAGCTTACCATTGCATGTTGCCGAGTTTGACAGCTTCGGGATGTCGGCCAAGGCGTATGTAGATCGCTACTACATCGGCCACTACACGCCGCGCGGGAATCATTTTTTTGCTTTCGCTATCAAGGATGCCATTCGCGACTGGCTCAACCCTCGCCCACCATCATATCTCCGTGACCAGGAACCGCTAATTCGTTTCAAAGGCTACTTGCCCGGCTAATACTGCTCGAAGCAAGCCAAGTGAGCTTTAATCTGGTTTGCCCAGCCATAAGAAAACGCCGAGGATCGGGCAAAATTCGGGAAAGATCGACGCTCAGGAAAAAGCAAGCGAATGCTGAAAGCAGGTATTCGTCTCGATTTGAAATGAAGCTAGTAGTCAATTTAAGACAGCCTATCTTCCAATCTGTGCGTCAAATCGCCACAATGCACTCGTTTGCTCTAGGCCCGGACAAATTCCATTGGATCGACTCCAAAGAGGTGGCAAAATCTTGAGGTTTTTTCAATCTCAACCCTTTCGGACGGCATCTTAAAAAGTCTATGCTATCGACCACGCGGACGCTCGGTTGCAGATCGAACGTTTGATTTTCCTAATGTTGGTTCCGATTGGTAGGATTCATGAGCAAGTCGAAGATAGCCGTTGTAGAGACCGAATCTGAGAAATTTCCCTACGTTTACCGCTTCCCCTTGAAGTTCGGCGGACGGGTGGTCAAGGACGTGACGGTATTTCGCGTTTTGGTAACACTCGAAGAGCAGTCGAGTAAAAAGACGGCCCACGGCATCGGTGAGATGACCATGGGAACAGCCTGGGCCTGGCCCACAACGGCCCTGACGCCCGAAATGGCACTTCGCACGATCGTCGTTCTCGCCGAACGAATCGCCGCTGCGGCAAAAGATCTTCTGCCAGACCAGCATCCATTGCACTTAGCAAGTCAACTCAAGCCGATTGCAAAGAAGCTTGCCGAAGAACTTGCCACCTCGATGAAGCTTACCGAGCCAATCCCGGATCTTGCGATCGCACTTGCGGTATCTCCTCTGGATATCGCACTGCATGACGCTTATGGACGTCTGCATCAAAAGAACACCTTCGATTGCTTTACCCATGAGCATGTCGGAACCGATCTATCGCATTGGCTCGGAGAAGAATTTGTAGGTAAGGATTTTTCGGAGATCATCGCACCTCAGACATCACCCACCCTGTTTTTGTACCACTTGGTCGGCTCTCTCGATCCGCTGAGCAAGGATGATTTAAGTCGCAAGATCGGGGACGGACTTCCAGAGACGCTCGAGGAGTGGATACGAACCCAGCAACTTTCTCACTTGAAGATCAAACTCACAGGCAAGGAACTCGACGCGGATGTGGGCCGTGTCGTCGAGATCGAACGGATCGCTTCGAGATCTTTTCCGACCAAGCAGTTTTCTTACTCCCTCGATTTCAATGAAGCCTGCGAGAACGAAGACTACGTGATCGATTTCCTGGAGCGGCTCGAACGACTCAATCGCGAAGCGGTTCCCAAAATCCACTACATCGAACAACCGATGGAAAGGGATCTGCGATTGCGCAAAGAGGTAACGATGCACCGAGTCAGTCGTCTCAAGCCGGTGGTGATCGACGAATCCTTGACCGATCTAGAGATGTTGCGGTTTGCCAAGCAGCAGGGATACTCGGGAATCGCGGTCAAGGCCTGCAAGGGTGTGAGCGACTCCATCTTGCTCAGCGCTGCGGCCAAGGTTTGGGGAATGAAGATTTACGTTCAGGATTTGACCTGTGTCGGTGGATCATTTATGGCATCGGCATCGCTGGCAGCAAGGATCCTTGGAGTGACGGCTGTCGAAGGCAACGGTCGTCAATATTGTCCTGCGGGGAACAAGGATTGGGAGTCATTGTACCGACCGATGTTCAAGATTTTGGGGGGCGTAGTTCCTACCGAACTGCTCAACGGAATCGGGATGGGATTCGCTTGGCCACGTAATATCGTCAGCAAGAAATACGCTGACCTGTCGAATCCACCGAAGTAGCAAGTGGAACCGGGGCTTTACGATCCATGGCCCGCCAACTTAAGATCCAATCCAAGAAAGATGACAAATGGATTTGACAGGTAATTTTGTGCGTGAGTTGGAGTGCGATTTATTCAACTGGCTCTTCCGGAATTATTGTGGATAACAATCTAGGGTAAAGACTCCTGAAGAAATCTTTTTGAAACACAGAGTCTCAGAGAGCACGGAGCCTTGAGCACCTCTCTCTTTCTCTCTGTGTCCTTTGTGACTCTCTGTGTTTTCAATCTCCGAATCCCTTCCGAAACATTACCAGGTCCACTTACTCCTCGGATTCCTCTTCGTACTCTTCTTCCTCTTGCTCTTCGACGTACTCTTCGTATTCGTCCTCGGCTTGCTCCTCGGCCTCATCCTCCTCGACTGCGATCACCGGTTGGCTCTTCGGTATCGATTTAGCCTTAGGCGCCGCCGGCGTATCGTCCCAATTGTTCTCGCGACGGATCTTGTTGGATCGCTTGGAGCCACCCCCTGACGATTCCTCTGACTGTCCTCGCATCCGCTCCCACTGATCGACCGTGATGACCACCTCGCGAGCCTGGGACCCAGCGTACTCGCCAACAATCCCGTCCTCGGCCATAAAGTCGATGAGCCTTGCAGCTCGCCCGTAACCGATGCCCAAGGCACGCTGTAGCAGCGAGCAACTGCCACGTCCTTCACGCACCACGATGTCCACGGCCGCCTCGTACAAATCATCCCGCTTCCTAAATCCACCCGTGGCTCCTTCTTCCTCCTCCTTGTCATCCTTGACCTTCAACTGCACGAGCTCCTGCACAAAGTTCTGCTCGCCAGTGCTGCAGTGGTCAACCACTGCATTGATCTCATCATCGCTCAAATAAGTCCCCTGTCCTCGAAGCAGTGTGCTCGTCCCGGGCCACAAAAAGAGCATGTCACCATTGCCGAGCAACTTGTCTGCTCCATTCTCATCGAGAACCACGCGGCTATCGGTGCGGCTAGCAACTTGGAAGCTAATACGAGCTGGCAAGTTGCTTTTGATCAGACCGGTGATGACATCCACGGTCGGCTTTTGAGTTGCCAGGATCAGGTGGATTCCAACGGCTCGGCTCTTTTGGGCCAATCGAATGATATGGGCTTCGACCTCCTTGCCAGCGGTCATCATCAAGTCGGCCATTTCGTCGGCCACAATGACGATAAAGGGCAAGTGATCGGGAATCATTTCAGCCTCTTCCTCCGTCTCGGGCCTGAGCCTCTCGCGGAGCTCGTCTCTGCCGAGCTGATTGTAACTGGTGATATGCCGCACACCTGCCCTAGCAAGCAGTGCGTAGCGATCCTCCATCTTGTCGACGGCCCAAGCCAAAATTGCCTCGGCCTTCTTCATGTCGGTAACCACCGGGTGCATCAAATGGGGCAGCCGTCCATAACCGCTCAGCTCGACCATCTTCGGATCGATCATCAGCATTCGAACTTCGTCGGGGCGCCGTGCCATGAGGATCGAACAAATGATCGAGTTCAAGCAAACGCTTTTACCTGTACCTGTACGACCTGCGATCAGCAAGTGAGGCAATCCTGCCAAGTCGACCGCAAGCGGTTTGCCAGAGACATCCTTCCCGAGAAACAAAGGTATCTTCATCTTGCGGACCTGCGTCGCACCTTCCTCGATCACTTCGCGCATCCGGACGACTTGTCGCTTCTCGTTGGGGACTTCGATCCCCACGGTATTCTTGCCGGGAATCGGTGCGACGATACGAACACTCGGCACCCGCAAAGCGATCGCTAAATCGTCAGCAAGTCCAGTGATCTTCGAAAGTCGCAGTCCGGCTTCCATCTCGATTTCATACTGAGCGATGACGGGACCGGTTTCGATCTCAACGACTCGGATATTGAATCCGAAATTCAGAAATGTTTGCTCGAGCACCCGAGCTTTACGTTTGACTTCCTCGGTCTGCTCGTCATACGAGAAATCGTCTCCTTCGGCCAACAATTCAACGCTTGGCAAGACGTACTCTTCGCTTCCAGCAGGGAGTTTCGTGTCGTTGAGAGAGTTGTACAGAGAATTGCGTTCCTCTTCTTCGTCTTCTTTCTTTCGGTTCTTCGAGTTTCGGATGCGAGGAGAGGAACTGCTCGTACCATGGGATGGATCGGCACGAAGCTTCTCATTCGAGGTTTGGTCCAATGCATCGGACTCCTGATCCTCTAGCTCATCCTCTGACTCTTGTTCCTCTTGATCTTCTAGGTCTTCGCTTTCTTCGTATGTTTTCGATTTAGCGATTTTCATTGGTTCGTCGGTATCCCCGACCTGCTGCTCGTACTCTTGCTCCTCATCCGATTGATCTTCATCGTGGGGAGTATGTTGAGTCGCGCCTGCCCCCTTGGACTTGGACGCCGATAGATCGGTGCGCCCGATCGGTTTGCTGCCCCCTACGAGGTCTTGGCTACTGAAGGAGCTCGTCGCGCGGCGACCGATTCGAATCGCTGGCCCGTCGCTCTCTTCAGTTGATCCAAGATCATCAGGTCGGTTTCCATCGGGAACGCCGAAGGGGCGTTTGGCAAGATCGCTAAAAGAAGGAACCGGACCACCATCGAGCGAAACGATCGGCTGGCCATCGCGAAGGGTTACCGACGCGGGCAAGTCGGTTCGACGTGCACTGAAAATGCCTGAACCATTTGTCGTCCGTGTCCAACCTTGGGCAACTCGCAATCGCAAGGCTTCCAGCAGTGTCATTCCCCCCGTAGTCGCGAAACCCAAGTAGCGGATCAGCGCGTATTCGGTGCTTAGAAGGATACCAATCGCCAAGGTGGCAAGCAGGAAGATCAAGCCACCGGTAAAGGCTAGGTGTTCGTTGAGCCAAGTATTGATCAATGCACCGAGGTACCCCCCTCGGCCGATAGGAACACTGATGGGAATCGGCAAACCGAGTCGATCCGGAAGTGCGCACAGGGACGCTAGGAGCAAACTCCAGCCGATGCTGCGTCCAAGGGGACTTGCCCAAGGTGTTTTTCGAAAGCAAACGATCCCTGCGACGGGAAGCAACAGGGCGATTAAATACGCACCGAGTCCGGTCGATTGAAGAAGAATCTGGCTGACCAGTGCTCCGATGAATCCAGCCTCATTTTGAATCTTCTCATTCGCAGGATAGACTGCCGGTGCGAGCCATCCGGGAGCCGTCGAAGGGCTGGTTTCGGTGGCGGAGGCATAACCTAGCGAGGGGCGTAGATCGTCTGCCGGATTGTGCGAAAAAAGCGCAACCCATACCAACGCCGTGGCAGCAAAAAAAGCCACGCCCAGCATGTCCCAACGCACCGATCGATTTATTTTTTTGGGGGACTTGTCGTCTATCATAACCGTGTTGTCTCAAAAGCCAGGGCATTGCCGACGGATCGAACTCCACCGAGTATTCAATTTTTCCCCATACATAGGGATCCTTCCTGGGGAACCTTGCAAAATCACTGCCTAGCTTTGCAAGTAGACTCGTTACAGGCGGTACAATCCGACCAAAGCAACGCCGCTGACACACTTCAGCCACAAACCAATTGAAGAATCGAATAGCCCAACAGGAGGATGAGCCATGAAAGAGTCACTCGATTTGTCGTTCCGTCGGGATTTGGTGGGGCCCGATTGCTACATCGCTCCGAATGCAACAGTGCGAGGCGAGGTATCCATTGGTCGATCTTGTACGATCCTATTTGGTGCCGTGATGCGAGGCGATGCCGATGCGATTTCGATCGGAGAGTACACCAACATCCAAGATCTCGTCTGCTTGCACGCCGATCCAGGGTTTCCACTGGTTATTGGTGATCGAGTCACCGTCGGCCATGGAGCAATCGTGCATGGTGCGACGGTCGAATCCGATTGCTTGATCGGAATGAGAGCGACGATTCTAAACGGTGCGATCATCGGAAGTGGTTCTATTGTGGCAGCAGGCGCACTGGTTCGAGAGGGACAAATCGTTCCCCCACGCTCGCTTGTTATGGGACTTCCTGCTAAGATCGTACGCGAGTGCGGTGAAATCGAGCTTGCGATGATCGATCGAGGTTGGCGTCATTACGTCGAGATCGGTCAGCGGTATCTAGAATGCGATCGTGAAAAATGAAATCGAAACGTCCCAGCAGGTACCATCGCCGAGTACGCCCCAAAGCTCCCCCAGCTCCCGTGCTCGAGCCAGGACAGACGGAATACGAGTTTGGAATTCCTATCGCAGGTGTCGTCGTCACGAAGGAGCAATGGACACAGTGCGCGCTGAAGCGAATCCCTGACACCAAGCCAGTGGAATGGTCGGAGGTCTTTGGTCGCCAAGCCCCACTGGTCGTCGACATCGGATGTGGCAACGGACGCTTTACCCTTGCAAGTGCGATTGCAAGGCCGGAGTGTAATCATCTTGCGATCGATTCGCTTCCAGCGGTGATTCGTTATGGGACTCGCAGGGCCAATCAGCGCGGTTTAAACCATGTGCGCTTTGCTGTTGTCGATGGCTGGCGATTCTTGACGGAATTGTGCAGCGGGGAATCCATCGCAGAAATCCACATCTACCATCCGCAGCCCTATGCCGATCCTGTAGCAAGCTCGCGTCGAATGCTTACTCCCGAGTTCATCGGCTGGATGCATCGAAGTCTCATTCCGCAGGGAAAGATCTTTTTGCAGACCGATCGCAAAGCCTACTGGGATTATCTTGGTGGAAATCTTCCAAAACTCTTCGATTGGAACGACATTGAAGGCGATTGGCCCGAGGAACCCGAGTTTCGCTCGAGGCGAGAAATCTTATCGAGAAAACAAGGGCTTCCAATCTACCGAGGTATTGGTGTTCGTCGCGAAGGAATCGGTGCCGAAGAGTTCCAAAGCATCATCCAGGCGATGGAGCAACCGACGTTTGCGATCGAACCTGAAGAAGCCTAACGATTCTCGATCTGCCCGGTATTTCGATTCTTTACGATCACACGCTCGGTTCCATCGGGCAAGAGCTCTCGTTTGATAATCTCGAAATCCCCTTCTTGCTTCGAACTGCTGCTAGGATCGCTTTTTGCTTGCTCCCAACGCACAAGTTCGATCGGTTCCCATCGTTTGGATTTGATGGAGCGGTAGGCTGCATCGACGATGGCGTTGACGACGTATCCATCCAAAAAAGTTTCGCGAGGCTTACGGCCCGCCTCGAAAGCGTTAAGCATGTCTTCGAACATGTCTAGGTAGCCTAAAGCGCTGGCTTCGTTCCCGACGGGGAACATCCAACCTTTGGAGCTTTCGGACTTCTCGGCCACATAAGCTTGGCTACCTACGGATGAAAACATCTCGATGCCGGTTCGTAACCAGTGGTTTAGCCATATGGTACCTTCGGTACCGACAATCTCATCTCTAAGATCCATTCCACCTCGAAAGGACCAACTGACTTCGAACTGACCAATGGCACCGTTTTCGTAGCGAACCAAGCCGATCGCATGGTCTTCGCTATCGATCGGATGGACTTGCGTATCACCCCAACAGACAACTTCGACGGGGCGAACATTCTTGCCGATAAAACTTCGAGCGATCTCGATGCAATGACAACCCATATCGACGATCGCTCCACCACCGGCGAGCTCTTTATCCCAAAACCATGAGCTATGTGGTCCTGGATGCGTTTCGCGGGATCGAACCCATAAGATCTTTCCGAGGCTCCCCTCTTGTACCGAACTTAGTGCCTTGAGAGTTTTAGGCGTGTAGACGAGGTCTTCGAGATAGCCATGAAAGACGCCTGCCTTTTCGACCGCTTGAAGCATCTCATAAGCTTCCTGAGCGTTGCGGCCCAGGGGCTTAGTGCATAGAACTGCTTTGCCCGCCTGTGCTGCCGCGATGGCAGCTTGCACGTGCATGTGGTTTGGGGTAGCGATGACCACTGCATCGACCTCTGGATGCTCGATGGCCCGGAGCATCTCGGTCGTGCCGGTAGGGACATTCCATTTGCTCGTGAAATGATCGAGTCTCTCTTGGGTGCGCGAATAAGCGATCCGTATTTGATCGCGGCTACGCTGTCCTAGCAGGGCCTGAGCATAGAAATCGCCAATGAGCCCGCAGCCCAGCATTGCAATACGAACCATCGAAGACTCCGGGGACTAGCTGTTGGCTCTAGGCTGAAATCCATTAGCGAACAATCGTCTCATTACCAAGTGCTCGAGCCGTTTCGAGTTTCTTGATCGTCGAAGGGAATTCGTACACACGCGTGTCGAATGGATCGTCGCTAACCTTGAAGATGCTTCCATCAGGCTTACGGGTCATCCTCCAGACTTCCTTCTTATTCAAAGGTCTGGCACCGACACGCCCAAAGACTGCGATCTGATTGCCTGATTCATCGACCGCGCGATCCCGATCGATACCTCGGGAAACGCAAAGAGCGTGTCCGTCTCTGGGAAGTTTTCGCGTTGCGACCAAGCAAGGATTCGGGCGAGGAGAGAATCCATCGTTTCCTGGCAGCTCCGGGCTGGTCAGTTGGATCACACGCAAACCATTCTTACCATCAGCAACATAAGCGAATTGGCTGACGTTGGTAATACCAAGCTTTACATCGTGCGCATCATCGATTTCACCATGAGCATTATAGATCTGATCGATGTAAGCGGCTTCGGGGTTGGCGATATTAAGGATCACGAGGCCTTGATGTCCCGCTGCAACATAAGCATAGGTTCGTGCAAGGTAGATGTTATGTGCATCGTGGAGTTCTACGGTATGGACATGCTCGGGATGAGCCAATTCGGTCACATCAAAGACCTTGACCCCCTCTTCATCGCACACAAAAGCGTAGCGGAACTGGACGGCCACAGCATGAGGATGATGCAATTCTTCATGACCAACCACCGATGCAACAGTCGGTTTCGTCGGCTCGGTCAGATCGACAACGACAAGCCCGGCATCGCAGCAGACATAGGCATAGTTTCCAACAATCGTTACAGCAGTCGCGCCGCAGAGCAGTCCGTTAGGATTAAAGACGACATCCTTCTTAAGGAAATTGTTATCAGGATTGCCATCTAGAAGCGATGCTGCAGAGACCATCACAAGACCTTCGTATTTGTCGGTCACGTAGATGTATGCATAGAGGGCAGGGACTGCTTGTTCGAAATTCTCAGGTCGGTGCGTACGGGTCGGATCTGGTGCGATAGTCGTCGGAGCGGCAACGCTTGTCGCGTATTTGGTACGCACGTAGAAGCGTTGACCAAGGGGCGAGACCGGAGCAGTGGTGATCCGCTCAGCAAAGGCTTTGTGATCGATGAAGGCGATATCAAAGACTCGCAAGCCACCTTCGCCACATGCAGCATAGAGGTACTCACCGCGATGCTGCAGCGATAGAACCTCAGGCTTGTTGTACTTCAGACTGAATGCTTCGATGATATCCTTACCTGGATGTTCGTGAGCGTGCTCAAGTTCGCGATGATGTTCTTCGACATGCTTACGATAATTCTCAGGATAAGCGACTTGATGGAGAGTGCTACCGATGACCGCTTGGGGTTCGTTTTGTTCGGTAACGACGATCCCTTCAAGACCATGCTCTCCGGCACCGACCCAGCAATACTTGCCGATGAAATTGGTGGCACCTGTCCCTTGCATGACAAGTTGCGACATGATTGCATTGTTGTCGTTGTTGATCGACAAGTGGCAATCGGAGCAGGATTTGGTTTCATACGTTCCCGGCGGACGTGTGGCATGGGTAGGATCCCAACCAGTGCCGCCACGCACGGTGTGAGGGACGTTTGTACTAAATGCGATACCGCTTAGACCCTCACCACTGATGGTTTGCTGTTGGACATAGATCGATTCGCGGTTGGAGTTGTAGCTTCCGACGTGGATTGCACAGGAGCTGCGAGCTGGACCGATTCGATTGCCCGTGACATTTCCATCTCGAGCGATCATGTAAACATCGTCTCGAAGGGTTTGGAAGTTGTAGGAGATACGATTTCGCGAGATTTCACCGCCATTGTGAAGGTTCGGTGTTTTGACGTTGGCTTTTTGTGGCAAATGGCAACCGAAACAGCTTGGGTTCCAGGAGCTATGGCAAGCGATGCAGTTCATGTTCTTGTTGCTGTGGGCGCATTTTTCTTCGGAGGGCTTTCCTCCCCATCGCATCACGCCATCGGCATCCATCTGCACGGTCTTGGCGATGTGGCTACGCGGGTTATAAGACTCGCTTGCTGGGTCGATCGTCTCGGAGGTTTGCGTGACAACCCATTCGAGGTCTTTCTCAATGTTGCTACGCTGGATCAGTACAGGCTTGCGGCCCGGAACGCGCCGAATCTCAAACCGAGGCTTACCAAAGGCAGTTCGCAGAGCCAGCAGGTTCGTCGGTTGCTCACCTGAGGCTGGTCCGCTTGTAGGAAGCTGAGCAGGAAGCCCCTTTCGCAGTTGCTTATCGACCTTGTCGATTAGATTCTCGCTTGCATCACCGTGGCAATCGACGCATTGGATTTCGATCGCTGCTCGGACTTCACCGTAGAGCTTGGTATCCCCGTGGCCGTCTTGATAAAAGTGGCAATCGACACAGTGCATCCCTTTTTCGGTGTGGATATCCATCAAGTGAACGGGCACTCCATCACGCTGCTTGCCGTGAATTTTTTCAAACTCATCGGAAGGCTCCATCGCAGCCATGAGCGAGGGAGTCGAAGGATCCTCGACTTGTTTGCCTTCGTGGTCGAGCAAATTGCCTTCGCGATCCTTTTTGAACACAGCGCGGAAGACCCAACCGTGGCCATGGAAGTCTGCAAACTGCGTGTGCTTCAAGAATGGATTGAGTTCGCTGACGCGGGCTAAGAATTCCGGATCACCCCAAAGCCCGCGTGCGGCGGCTTCTTCCGGATTAGCCCAAGATGTTTCGATGGACTCTTCGGCGGTGGGATCCTTTTGGGTTTTCGGATACATGCATTGGCCATCGGTCTCGTTGTCCCACCACATGAAACCTAGATAGGTGTTGATCACCGTCGTGCCTGGGTGGATATGGCAGACCATGCATTGGCTCGTTGGAATGCTGTTGGTAAAGACGTGCTGGATCGGGTGTCCAGGTTCATCCTTGGGGATCGTTGGATCGATGTACTTGACCCAATCATCTTTTTCGGCCGCGGCCAACCCGCGATTCCCGTACTTGGCAAATGGCCCCGATGCCATCTCGGATCGGTCGTTGGCATAGACGACATGGCACGCGCTGCAACCGCTGGAGCGATAGTCTCCAGGATGGTCGTTGGTGCCTAGGAAATTGAGAGTTGGGTCAAGCAGACGTGTCTTGGACAGACCTACCATAACCGGGTCGGTACGATTCTCGGTCCCCAGACCGCGATTACTGAGTCGCTCTCGGGGGCGACCAGGCTCCTCAAGCCTCTCGGGAATCCCGATCTCTGCTCGAAAACGTCCGCCTCGTTCAAAGATTCGAAGGATGTTTGCAGGCTGGGAGGCTTCGAAGCGCGGCAGAGGATCCAAATAGGGGAGGATCCCTTTGTAATCGATATCGTATTGAGAAGGGGCAGGAACGGTTTGCAATCGCTGCGGCTTGCCATGCATCGAGTAGCTTTCGCCGTAGCTTGACCATTTCGTTGGCGAGCCACCGTTGTTGTAGATGGCAGCACCCCAGAGCATGCAACCGTGGGTCATCATGCTCTTGCGCAGTTGCAGCACTTCGTTGGCATGGCACTGACCGCAAGCGATATGTGCAACTCGCAAATCTCCCGGGTTCATGAAGCGAACAAACTCTGGGCTTTCGTAATTCAAAAGAGCGTAGGTTCTCACCGGGTTGGCCGCCGTCGGCCATAGCGCAGGATACTTCGGCTGAACGTGCGAACCTTGCTTGGTAAAGTCGTTTGCATTTCCACCATGACAGTCGGTGCAACCGATGTTGACGGTGTTGGGTGGATGCATATTGCCCACATCGGTATGGCACTGGACGCACGAGAGACTCTTTGCAGCCGCATCGGCTTTGGTCTGCCTGTACATATCCACATTGCAAAGATCGTCAGGAATCGGATAGGACTCATTGCCAGCGATACCCAAAGCGCGAGCGGGCCCCCAAGGATCTTGCCCAGCAGGCGGCGGCACACTTGGCGTGTGGAATTTAGTGCTTGTCCCAACACCGATTTGCTTGGCCGTTTGTGCAGTTGCGGGGTGCAAGCAAGCAATTAAACAAACAAAGCCCATGGCACTTGCCAGGGCGAATCGGCCAACTGGGCCCCGAAGACCGCTTTGGGACATGGTGCTAATCCTCTAGTACTCGAATGTCGCTTCGAAGAATCCGGCGGCAAGATCTGGAACACTTCCATAGAGTGGCTGGTAAAGATCGCGAAATCCGTCTCCGACGATCAGCCCTGAAATCCCTCCGACGACAATGATGTTATTGTTTAGGAGCGGACGGTACTCAACCCCAGAGCTCAAGTCCAGACCAATCTCATCGCGAACCCGACCTTGGAAGGTGTAAACTTCCAAGGGAGCCGTATGGTTAAACCATAAATAGTTGGCATTGTTGATCCACTTAACTTTGGTCGTCAAATCCGCATCGAAACCGAAGTTGATCAACTGGATACCAGGATTGACAAAATTCGTTTGCCCCTGGAATTTGCTGCTCCGAAGGTTAGGAATGAGACTCTGACGCTGCACAAGGTTCACACCAAAAAGCTTGATTTGCTGCCTATTCCAATAACTGAATTCACCGCCAGCAAAGTTGGGGTTATCGAAAATCGCATCAAATCCGTTCGCTTGGGAGTCATTAGGATCCGAGTCTCCCGAAGCATAAAAGTACGAGCATCGGAAACGAGCCCAGTCGCGATCATAGGACAGCTCCAAGGCGGTCATGAACGCGTTGATGTCTTGTGATCTACCAGCCAATGGATTGAGTTGGTCATTGCCCGTGACATAGTAGGCAGCATGGCTGATGTTGTAGCGGTTGATATGCCCGTTGCCGGTCCAACCCAGATAGTACGAGTCGACGCGGTGCGGCGCGTAGACACCCACTGGATCGGGACGCACCAGGAACCCGTTGGTATCGAACTTATTGCTCGCTTGATCGCGATTGTAATGAAAGCTGACTTGGGCGTTGTATCCTGGAAAGATAAAGTCATTGCGATAGTAGTTCGCAATCAGCGTGTTTTGATGGCGATCATCAAAGGTGTTAAGCAAGCTGTTGGTATCTTTTTCGGTCTGATCGAACCAAAGGATGTTGTACTGATCCTGGTTGCTCAAACGGTTACCAAAGAGCCTTACAGCGCGGTTGGTATCAGAGAATATAAAGCCGCGAAAATCGCTTGTGAAGAATTGCGAACCTGCGCGAACCGAGACGAAGTCGTAGTTCGGGCTCGTATCTGCGATCTTCGATTCATAGAACCACTCTTCAAGTGCCCAAAAGGTTCTGTGTCGGTTGGTGCCATCGGTCACATCAGGAGATACCACGCCGAGTTCGTACACCTTCAAATAGTTCTGGTTGAAGATAACGTTTGCTTTGATTCGCCAATCGAAGGGTCGAAAGACCGAATCGCCCTTGAACAGATCGATCGAAGCGGAGTTGTATTGAGTGAAGAAGAATTGGTTTGGGTTACCAAAGAATTCAAACTCACCCGGGTTTTGAGTCGCTTCGGTAGGTGTTGTTGGAATCGGCGTCTGACGGTATTCGGCGATGTTCTGCGTTCTGAACCCGAGTCTCATGAAGACGTCTTGGCCCGCGATCGGATAGTCACCCTTGAGCACGTTTTGGTTGTACGGATCCCACCAAGCACCTTGAATGAACGGATAGTCGTCTACTGGAGGGTGGCCTTTGCCGTAGCGGTCCCACAAGGGGGTACCGATCCGCCATCGGTCTTCGATCGGTACGAAGTGGTCGGTGTTCTGACGTTCCGTCGGATCGATGCTAGTTCCACCGGTAAAGCCGGCTGGGGCGAAGAAAAACGATCGGAAGAACGGACTCGTTTCTGGCCCGGGCGTTTTGGCCTCTGGCAAGGAGCTCTCGGTAGACCCGGGAGGCTGAAGACTTTTGGGCTCTTCAGAACCCAGATACGAAGGGTCATCGCGAAAGAGTGCTTGGCTATCGGGCAGATCTTGCTCACGCCCTTCGAGTTTGGCCCCGCGAAGCTCTGACGCCGAGACCACCGGGGGTAAGCTTCGTTGGGTCTGCTCGTTTGCATTTTGCCCCGAGAGGGGTTCCTGGGCGTGAGTCAAACTCACGAAACCACCCCCGATGGAGGTGGCAAGAACCCAGTTGAATCCCCTCTTGAACTTTAGCACTTTTCACCAAAAAGACATAGAAAACCATCAATCAATTACGAGAAGTCCGGAACTAACGGCTGTATCGGCAATCGAAACTTTGTTTGCCGACGCAAATTTGAGGGTTTTTCCGTACATTCATAGAAATTCTTGTTTGCCAGTTATCTGGACACTGTTTTCATTAACTTGCACCGCGTCGATTCCGTTTTTTAATAACAAGATGAGTTGAACGATCTTGCGCATCGAAAAGGGACTTACACGTCCGATGAGCCCTTGAGGGCAAAGAGGCATTGGGGGAACAAGCAGTGTTTGGAAGAAAAAACAGGCCAGTCGACCGCACAAGCAGATCCAACCGATCAAGGCTTCGCAAAGTCGTTTTCGAGCAACTGCAAGCCAGAGAGCTGTTTTCAGCCTCCCCCTGGCACAACGCCGCTCTGCCGGAGGATGTCAATAACGATGCAGTTGTCTCGCCTCTGGATCCACTTGCGATCATCAATCGAATCAACACTGCAGGCTCGTCGAATCCGATCCAATCCAACGGGGAAGGGGAAGTCTCCGAGTATCCCGATGTGAATAACGACGGTGTGATCAGTCCTTTGGACGCTCTGACTGTCGTGGATGTGATCAATGCCAACATGCCTTTTGTTCCTCCACCGTTGGTCTCCGGGGAGGACGATTCAGGCTTCAACATGTTGGAAGAAATGAATCAATTGACGAGTGACGAAGTCAAGATACTCTTGCAACGAGCTTCGATGGCCACGCCGAGCCAAGATGCCATCATTGCAATCGTAGATCGATCCGGACAAATACTTGGGGTGCGAGTCGAGAAGGATGTCCAGGACAACTTTGCAGGGAAGCCAAAGGATTTAGTTTTTGCGATCGACGGAGCGGTTGCCAAGGCGCGTACGGCTGCCTTTTTCTCCAACACCGAAGCTCCATTGACATCCCGAACAATTCGCTTCATCAGCCAATCGACGATGCCTCAGCGTGTTGTCGAATCGAACCCCAACATCACTGATTTAGAATCATCGGTACGAGGACCTGGTTTTGTAGCACCGATTGGTGTCGGCGGACACTTCCCCCCCGAAGTGCGCAATACGCCACTTGTGGACCTGCTGCAAATCGAGCATCAAAGTCGCGACAGTTCGATCCACCCAGGCCCAGACGGCATCAAGGGCTTCGGCGGAGACGACATCACCCTCAGTCGCAGGTTCAACGTGAATCCTGCGTTCGTTTCAAACAAAGCCCAGGAGTACATGAAGCTCTTTCCAGAGTCCTACGGATTTCAATCGGGAATGTTCACCACGGCCCAAAGCCGTGGCATCGCGACTTTGCCCGGCGGCATACCGCTCTACAGGCAGGTCGATATAGATCCAGATCCCATAAAAGAGAAATTATTCCCAGTTTTGGTTGGTGGCGTAGGAGTCTTCTTCCCCGGCGATGATGGTTATGCGACATTCGAACAAGGTTTTCAGCATGAGTCGAAACGCGGAAACCTTGGACCTCAAAAGGAAATCGAAAGGCTCAATGCACCGAAAGTTTTAGAAGCTGAGTTCATCGCTTACTTTACAGCAGGTGGCACGACGATAGGGCCGAATAATCGACCGATAACTCCCTCCGTCAATGGTAACGTACCAAGGGTAGCGGGTATCAAGGGTATCTCAGGCCGAATCGATCTTGTAGGTATCACGCTTGAGATATTTGGACCGCACCCAACCGCATCAAGCCCAATGATTGGGGCAGATCGCTTGATCCAAGAAGGGGTTAAACTCGGGGCAGGCCAAGGAGTCCTTAGTGGGTCTGATATGCAAGTCAAACCCGATGGCACCTTTTATCAAGCAGGAACTGCCGTCCCCGAAGGCTGGCTTGTTCTGCCTCATGATTCGACCAATGACAACATCAAAGCTGCCGATGTCGAAAAGGTGATCAAAGATGGGATTGCCCAAGCTGAGATTACACGTGCGGCGATACGTCTGAATGTATTAGCGGCACCCGATGAACAGTCTTTGTTTCGACCTGGGGCACGCACCAAGATGGTGCTAGCCGTTAGTGACTCCAAAGGTGAAGTGCTTGGGCTCTACCGGATGAAGGACGCGACGGTCTTTTCGATCGATGTAGCAGTAGCAAAAAGTCGCAATACTGGTTATTATGCCAGCGACCGATTGGTGGCTGCTGATTCGGTCGATGCGAACAATGATTCCATCGCCGATGTTCCTAGAAACACCGCGTTTACGAACCGAACGTTCCGATTCCTAGCCGCTCCGCGTTTCCCAACTGGAGCTGAATCAGACGCACCTTCGGGAGATTTCAGCATGCTCAACATGCCAGGGGTTAATCCTAGGACAGGAGAAAACATCGGCAATATCGCTTTGCCAGCCTCGATCTACGCGGATCCGGCCAAAGCCAGCGTCGTGTCCTTTGATGCGTTCAACGCTTCACGCAGTTTCCGTGACCCATTGAATCTTGCAAACCAAAACGGAATCGTTTTCTTCCCGGGTAGTTCTGCTTTGTACAAGAACTCCTCGGTTCTCGTCGGCGGCTTTGGGGTCAGCGGTGACGGGGTCGACCAAGACGATGTGGTAACCACCGCAGGGGAACTTTCGCTCACAGCACCCATTAGCAAGCGCGCCGATCAGTACTATGTGGCAAACGTCCGATTGCCTTACCAAAAGTTCAACCGCAATCCGTTAGCCTAATTGAAACAAACATCACGGGTCGGAGCCCCGTGCTACGGTTACTTGTCTTTCTTCTTGCGTTCCTCCTCCTTCTTGATACGGACGTAATCAAGATAGTGGAGGTTTGCCATGATGTTGTCAGTGTTGCTGTAGACATAAGCCAAAAAGAATTCGGTGATCGTCGCCTTGCGATTCTTCAATTCCTCGGCTAACCGCAAAACCAAAGGCATTCGAGTCTTGTTCTCTTCCTCGAACGTTGTCCACCACTTGCGGGCACTCCCCGTGGTGTTCTCCCAATCCAAATCCTTCTTGACCTTGGTCAGCAATCCTTCGATCTGATCTGCCGTCCATCCCCGCGTGTCAGTTAGGCCTTCGGCTAAGCCTGCCGTGGACTTGCTCGAAGCCTTGCTAGGAGAAGCCGATGGAGGTCTTGGCAACGATGCCATCACCTCCTGGCGCATCTGCAAATCGCTGCGCTCGAAACGGCTCTTGCCCTTCTCCATCCGTGGCTCCTTCTGGCCCGTAGCACTGCTTCGATCAATGATCACTTTCGTAACCCCATCGTCAGCCAACTCGACCCAGCGATGGTCGACCGCGTCTACGGCGCGTCCGATCAGACGATGCAACCCGCGAGCACCGGTACCAAGCCGCATGGCTTCGTCGGCAATCGCATCGAGCGCATCGTCGGTGATCACCAACTCGATTCCATGCACTTCGGCAAGCTTCTTTTGCTTTTCCAGCGCCGATCCGGCGGTTTGGTCGCTGATGATCGATCGCAAATCGTCACGCCCGAGTTCGTGCAAGGCGGTGAGGGTTGCGAATCGTCCGATGAATTCAGGGATCATTCCGAATTCGACCAAGTCGCTTGTGACGGCTTGGCATAACGCTTGGTAGATCGGTTGGTCGGGAACCTTTTCAAGTTCGGACTTTCCGCGTCGGCTGAATCCGATCGCGGTGTGCTTGTTGGCATGCAGTCGTCGCTCGACGATCTCCGGCAATCCCACGAAAGCTCCGGTGCATACAAACAGGATCCTTGAGGTATCGACAGGCTCGTGCTTGACACTGTCGACACTGTCAGCGATCCGGCCATCGAGCAAGGTGAGCAGTGCATTTTGAACACCTTCGCCACTGACATCGCGCTGCCCTCCGACATCCATCCTCCGGATTTTGTCGATTTCATCGATGAACAAGATCCCGCGTTCGGCCAATCGAGGGTTTCCGTGCGTTCGATCCAGTAGCGACTTGATGATGTCATCGACCGAGCGGCCTTTATAGCCGGCTTCGACAAGCGAAGTGGCGCTGGCGAAGCTCACGGGCACACCGAGGAAATCGGCGAGGGTTTTGACGATGAATGTTTTTCCGGAGCCGGTTGGACCAAGCATCAGAATATGGTAGCGTCCCAGATCGCTCCCGAATTGGTCTCGGTAGACTTGGGAGATGTAATGGTTGTAGACCGAGACGGCGATGTCTTGTTTGGCTTTGTTTTGTCCACGGACGAATTGATCCAAATGGGCGACAATCTCAGCAGGGGAGGGGAGTGCGTTATCCGAAGGCATGGAATGCGATAATGGTAAGATGGTGGGCGGCAGTTGTATTCGTTGAAATTCTTCGAGGTATTCTCGAATGGGTCCCTAGTATACCAAAACCAAGCATCGGTGTTTAAGATCGATTACAATCTCAGTTCATATAATCCTGGTTGGTTTAGATACCTAAGCTTCTAGATTTTCGCCTACTATGCCACAGAGTTTTCTGCTCGACTTGATCCCTTCCGGCTGCGGTGTGATCGAAGATGTGCTTCATCTCTTCATTTCGGTCGCACTCTTGTTTGTGGTGCTATCGACCTTCTTCAGGCCCTGGATAACGTCTGAGAAGGGCAAATCGATCACGAATTTTGTCGAGTACCGAGGTCCGATGCTGTTGGGACTTCTCATCGGTGGGTTGGTCTGTGGAACGATTGGGAATTTCATTGACCACTATGCCAAATTGAATCCTCCGCCAAAGAAGTATTTTAGCAGCGGAGAATCCGTCCAGACAAAGGACGACAAGGCCAAGGAAGAGTCCGACGGATTGAGCCCTTATTTGACCGATAAGTTCTATCTATCGTGGACACAGTTTTTTGCCGATGGAAAAGTGACACCTCGGGATTCGTTCTGGACTCGTATCGGGCGACTGTTCGGCTTGGCTTTTGTTTCGTTGTTGGCTTACGATGCTTACACAAAACTGTTTTCGCAAGAGATTCTTGATTCGATCATCAAGCGGCAGCGCAGCCACACTCTTATTTGCGGAAGCGGACGTATCGGTACGGTGTTGGCAAAGAACTTGCTCCAAGACAAAAGCAAGGTCAACAAGGTGACGGTGATTGAAAAGGATCCAAACAGCCCTGCACTTGATGAGCTTCGTGAGCTTGGAGCCAATGTCATGATTGCCGATGCGACGCTCCGCCGAAATATCGAGCGTGCCAGATGCGATCTTGCTAAAGAGATTTTTGTTGTTACAGGATCGGACGAGGCCAATCTCGATATCGCTGCGGATTTGATTGAATTGCTGAGTAAAAGCAATACGCAGGAGAAAGTACCCAGCGTTCATGTTCACTTGCATCAAATGCGATTGGAGTCGGTGCTGTTGAAGTCCGCAGAAACGGATCCAATAAGATCAAAGTCTTGGAAGGAGAACCTAAAGGCATTTAATCCGTTGAGCGAATCGATTCGATACCTGTTTGATGACTACATTCTCGTTCGGCGACCGAAAACTCAAAACGAGGTCGCCCATTATGTGATTGTTGGCTTTGGCAACACCGGACAACAGCTAGCTCTTTTTCTGGCCGAGAATGCTCATTTTGTGAATCTTAAACGGGCTCGCATGACCATCGTACACCGTCCCGATGAGCAACAGGCTGTCGATAAATTCAGAAAACTCTATCCGAAATTTTTTCCGACAGGACAAAACAAATTGGAGAATGCATGGGAACCAAGCGCTAGATTAGACGATTGGGGTTATGGAGTCGTGGTCCATGCGCATCAGGAAACCGAAACGCGGCAAGAGAAAAATGAAAGTGGTCAGATTGAAGAAAAAGAGGAGAGGATCTGGGTCATTGAAGAAGACAAGTCCCGAGGTGTATCGTTTGCGGTCAACGGGGGGTTCTCTCTAATGGAAGGTGGTGTGACATCCCCAGAATTTACCGATGCTTTGCACAAGCTTTGTAAAGCGTCCGATGTGCGACCGATCGTTTTTATTTGTAACAGCAATGACGAAGAAAACTGTGCCGAGGCAATTGAACTTCGAGAGCTTTTGGACCTGCGATTAAAGGTGAAGGACAAGACAGATGGAAGGCTCAAGTACCAGGATCCAAACGATGAAATCTCGATTTTCGCATACGTTCCGGATCGTCCCTCGTTGTTCGAATTGATTAACAAGCAAAACCCTTCTCATCGACCTGATTTGATCGCTTGGGGGGATTGTCAAAGCAGTTGCAAATACGAACAGCTCAAAAGTGATATGATTGACCAACTAGCCAGAAAGATCTATGAGCAATTTTGTAAGAATACAAACAAGATCAACAGTGAGCCAAACAAGAAAACCGTTGAGAATCGCTCATTCCTCGAAACGGAAACTTGGCAAATACTGAGTAACCGCAAGGCAGCTTCGCACATCAATGCAAAACTATCGGTTTGCGGATTGCAGGTAATCCATCCCGGTGATACCGAGTCTGCTAAAAGGTCTCAACCCGATCGCAATGTCTGTTATCCGGTTAATCTCAATCAGCTAGCCTTAGGCTATCCGACAGAAAATGGCCAGTCGGCTTCTGAGGAGTTAACAGAAGCATCTCTTGAAAAAGAGAGATTTAAGGAACTGCTTGCAAGGATCGAGCAGAATCGATATTTGGCCGAGCGACTTTTGCAAGATTGGTCGCTTGGAAATAAAAAGACACCCGAGAACTGCAAGCGAAGTGGCATGGTGGATTGGGATAACTTGATGAAAAAGGATTTAGAGACAGTCTACACGCTGATTCAGTCGATCATTGAATTTATCTATTCTAAGGCCAGGGAGAATCAATCCGATACACTTAAGCTAGTCTCTCGACAAGGTGAAAGCAACGAGTTGAATGATAGCACGAGTAAGGAGTAGGGGGTAAGGAACTCAATCGATCCTTATCGAACTGCGTTCGCAGCTCGATTCCGAACTAGCGAATCTTTCCATTATCGTTCACCGCCAGCGTACCCACTACAAAGCTCCCCCTCGCCCGCGGAGCGGGAGAGGGGGGTGGGGGGTGAGGGTGGGAACGCTTCCATCATAAGCCTCTCTACCCAAATAGCGCACCAAACAGCCCAGCGCGCAGGCCCCCTCATCCCCCCCGCCCCTAGTATCTAGCAATTGACCTTACTGAGCTTCTCTGAGAGGCTAGTAAAGTCGAAGTTGCCGAGTCGCCTGCAGCGATTTTGTGACGCAGCTACGCAGATCGTATTTGCCCCCTAAACCTCGCA